>Ga0115005_10000037_pt1 | contig 85865 bp, 77 predicted proteins | sample ArcOceMetagenome_FD_87163 | JGI IMG/M metagenome (GOLD analysis project Ga0115005, IMG submission 87163) | Marine eukaryotic phytoplankton communities from Arctic Ocean - Arctic Ocean - Greenland ARC118M Metagenome | ecosystem: Environmental > Aquatic > Marine > Oceanic | place: Arctic Ocean... | reverse complement strand
TTTCTGTGATTTGATATGGATGTGCACCTCTTAAATCAAAATAATTTTCAATACCTTTACCAAAAATAAACAAGCATTATGGCTAGTAAAAAACAACTCAAGAAAGATATCAATAATAGCGTTGGTGCTTTGATCGAAGAAATCTACGTGTGGGAGTTAATGAATCCTAAAGGAGATTTTAAGAAAAGTGAAAAACTAATTGACGAAGCAATCGTTTTGTTCGATGAATTGATCATGAAGATTCACGATTATGCTGAAGGTACTTCTGCTAAGAAGCACTTCAATTCAATCGTTGAAGAATTAAACGCAACAACTGCATCTATTTCAGAAAAGATTACAAAACTTAAATAAGTTAGTTACTCTTTAACTTCCTTTAAAGAAGCAAGATATGTACTAAGCTCAACCCCATAGGTTGAGCTTTTTACGTTTTCAGACATTTTACTGTACAGGCTATCCAAAAATTTCGGATTAGCATCATTAACCTCATATGCGCCAATATAGGCAGCAACTTCCTTATCCGCATGATTGTTGGCATAGTTCAAAGCAAATAGATAACGTCGTCTTAATAAGTTTTTAGATTCTTTACTAAACTTAACTTCTCTTTCTTCTAAGCTCAGTGAATCTTCTTCTAAATAAGCCTTAACAAGATCCAAACTCTTATCATTAAAACGCTTGAGCATGGACTGGTATTCTTCTAATAATACTTGGTTTTCAGATCCAGAGATCTGAGCACTACTGTCAAAGGTTTTCAATAAAGTATTGATTGTAATTTCTCCTTTTTCGCCAAAGAATTGAATGCGATCGTTCAAACTATCACCATCTTCTTTCTCTAAGTATAAATAATAAATCTCAGCAGAATCGATATCATCTCCTAGACTAAAGGGCTTATCTTTTTCTATTTTGAATGAATCGATGCTAACTAAAGCAGAATCTTGGACCTTTTGAAGGTATAAGGTTCCTTTTCTTAAACCGTCGATTGTACCACTAACGTGCATTGCTTTTTTACTTGGCGAACCACAAGAGATTAAAAGACTTAAAATAAATAGTGTGCAAATGGATCTCATAAAGCTGATTGTTATTTATTAAACCAATAGGTTAACTTAAACGTTAAACTACGAACTTGAGGTGCAAAAGTATCAGTTACAAAGTAATTATCGTTATAAACTAGATAAAAATCAGATAATGGACTAAATCTCCATTGTAAACGAGAATTAATCCCAAAATTTTCAGACTGAGAACTGTATTGGAAAAAGGTACCCCAGAATAATTTTTTATTAAAGGTTACATCTGCTTTAGGTCCAATCAATATTAAATCGGCAGATGCATAGGGTGCAGGAAGTCTGATCTGATCAAAATTGAACCGCATACTTGCTGTAAAATAGGGTTGAACGCGATAATTCATTTGGGAGGACACCGAAAATTTAGTTCCGTTATAGAAGTTTCCATAAGAACTTTTGACATTGAAATTAAACACATTACTTCTGTCCGATTGATATGATAATTCAACATCATCATAATTGTACCCTGTTCGGCCTTCTAAGGGTACAAGAGCGTCACTTCGAGTTGGGTCAAAAGAGTCCAGCAAGTATGTGTAGCGGTTGCTGTAGCGTAATTGTAATTTTGCTTGATTTTTAAAAGAAAGTTCGGCATCAGACCAATTTCCTCGATCGGTCATGAGGTAATTGTCTTTTGGACGCCCTACATAATAAAATGATTGCGAAAAGTTTAGCGATCGAAGGTTTTTAGATTTCAACCAAATACGGTAGGTATAACGGAAATAGTTTTTTAAAATCCCTGTTCGTCTAATAAACCCAAGATCAGATTGGTAATTATCTCCTATCCGAACGACATTAAAAGATACTGAATGTACACGGGCGTTATAGTCAAAACTCAATCCAGTTGAATAGGCGTCTTTTGATTTTTCTGGGTTAAAAGATTGATGTATAAAAGTTCTTCCAGTCCATCGATTACTCTTGGATGCTAAATTGAAGTCAGCTCCAACCACTCGATTAAAACGGTCTTGGGCATGCTCAAAATCGGGTTCTCCGGTAGTTTGTCGATTGACAAATATAAAGCTCACATTGGAACGATCCAGCACCTTTTTTTGTAAGGTAAAAACGGTATTGTTGTTACTTGCAATTTGATTGGTAGGATCTTCTGCAGTTTGCATATTCAAAAAACCAAGACGTAAATCATTATTTATTTTACCACTGAGTCGAACTCCAGCAATGATTTTATTTTCAAAGGTTGTTCCAGTGGTGTCTTTAGCAACACCTATTCTTCTGGAGAAAAAAGGTTGTGCTTCTCTTCGATCTCCAAAGTTCACAAATAAGTCACTATTTTGAATGAAAAATTGTCGCTTTTCAGGTAGACTAATTTCAAAACGGGTGAGGTTAATGACTTGGTCATCTACTTCAACTTGAGAGAAATCTGGATTGATTGTCAAATCTAAGTTCATTCCACTTCCAATAGAAAGCTTGGCATCCCCTCCGTAATTCAATATGTTTTTTTGTTCACCAAGCTCAAAATCTTTTTGAACAGACCCACCCACATAAGGAATAAGGGCTATTGTTTTCCCAGACTTCTTCAATGGTTTTTCAAAATTCAAAATCCCCATAAAAGCCAAACCAGCAATGGTTTGATTTTGAGGTATGTTCGCCCAAGTGTACCATTGTTTCGTTTGAGTATCGTGACGATACATATTCATCCGCCATTGGGTAGACCCTTCTGGATATTGAATCGATTTCAATGGTATTTTTATCTCAGAAACAGTTTTTCCATCTTGTTGTGTAGCTTCTGTCTCCCATTTTACATCCCAACTTTTATTAAAGTCTTTTTCAAAGTTGTTTCCACCGTTTGAGATTAAGGACTCTCTTTTTACTCCCAGAGGGTTGGTGCCAAACATAAAACCGTTTGTTCCATCCATGAACGTATCAAGAATAACGGTTACGTTATCATTTCCTGCTCCAGAATAATCTCTTCGTAGCGATGGAATGATATAATCTGAAGATTCTGAATAGGAGGTTATAAGTAAGTATAAGTTGACGTCATCGACTAGAAACTTAGCTGTGGTTCGTTGTTCTGCTCTTAGGTTGTCGGTAGGGAACCATTGCCAGAAATCAGAAATCTCATCAGCAGTTTCCCAATCTTTTTCGTTTTCAAAACTATCAATATTTATTTCTTGAGTTGTAAATTTCACTGATGCTTCAAGCGATTCTTGTGCATAACTGATCAACGAAATAAAACACATTAATGAAGGGATTACTAATTTTTTATTCAATCTGAGTTATTATTTGTTATTTGAAATCGAATTTAGTGATTGGAATTAAATAATCTGCAATTAAATTACTTAAATGAGATTTTTTTATTTGGACTATATATAGTGGTTAAGGTTTAATTCAAACTATATATTTTTATAAAAAAAATACTTTATTTTACTGCCATTATGCTTTTTGTAGCTTGTGGTAATGATGATGATTCTGTTATAGATGTTGTTGCTGCTGAAGCTGCTATTACTGCGTTAGCAGCTACAGGTACTGTAGCACAACAAACTCCTGCTGAGGCTAAGAAAACTATTTATGGGAAATGGGACCTTTCGAATAGTTCAAAATCAATCGCTGCTTCTAAGTCGAATGCTTGTGCTTTCGATTATATTGAATTTAATGATGAAGACTATATTATGTCTTTAGTTATTGAAGGCGAAACGATTACTGCTTTTGGTGCCTATGTTTTGAATGAAGATGCTGCTGGTAATGTATCTAGTGTTGAATTAAAATTCAATCTTGGAGCTTCTGACATCACTATTGCTACATTAACAAATATTGTTGTGGTCGAAAGTGACGATGATCTTTCTGCTACTTTTGATGTAGTGTTGAGCATCCCAGAAGAAGCTGATTTTGATGCTTGTAACACGCTTCAAGGCGAGTACACTGCTGAGAAAGAAGAGCCAATGCCTGAAAGCGTTGGAGCTGCTGGTGATTCCATTCATGCAAAATTAATTAAAACTTGGATGCTAGCCTCTGCTACTATGGATGGTCAAGATGTAATGTCTGAAACTCTAGGAGAGCCTTGTTATTATGAAGATGCCAATGGTGAAGAGGCTTTGATTGAGGGTTGTTCTAATGCTAATTCTTTATCTCTTTCTTTTTCTGCATTTAGTACGTATTCAATCGTTTGGGTTGGAAGCAACCAAGGAACTTCTGTTGAAGCTGAATCTTGGGGATGGGTTGGTTCGGATTACACTTCGTTTTATATCGGTAATCAAGAAGATGAAGAAATCGTTGATATAATATCACTTACAGATACTCAGCTTACGTTATCTAATTACGGAGTTATTTATACTCTTGACGCTCAATAATACATTTTATAACTTACAGAAAAAGCCTTGCATTGCAAGGCTTTTTTTATGCCCTTATTTTTCTGAAGGTTAGGTTAATTCGTGCACCAATCGAGCGTTTTGTTTTTGCGATCTGGTGCTGCCAATGCTCCTGCATTGCACCAGCCATGATCAACAAACTCCCGTGACCCAATTTTATCTTTAAGCGCTCTTCTTTGTGTTTTTTGTGTTTGATATGAAAATAACGTTCTTCTCCAAAACTAACGGAAGCTATAATCGGGTGCTTCCCTAATTCCTTCTCATCATCTGAATGCCAACCGTTACTGTCCATTCCATTTCTGTAATGATTTAACAATACAGATGTGAAATCATTTTCTTCTACCGTTTTAATTTTATCCAAAAGTCCTGCGAGTGTTTTCGACATAGGCTCGGGATTCATTTGAATTCCTGAATAGCTATAGGGTTGCTTGTCATTGCTGTGGAGAGAAGTCAATCGAGGTTGCGGGTATGTTTTTCCGAAAATTGTAATAGGGTCTTGTCTCCATGGAATTTCATGGAGCAGGGTTTTGAATATTATATCCGCTTCTTCCTCAGTCCAAAAATTTGGATAATATCGCAATTCAGCATCTTGGAGTTTAGGAGTCCATGGAGATTCGTTTTCTGAAAAAAGTTCAAGCATATTCAAAAATACGGGTTATTTAACAATTTTCGATATCCAGTTCCTTCAACTCTCAAATGAATTAAAAATATTCTTTTCCGTGTAATAAAAACGTACTAGTGGTTCTATAGATTGATTATTAATTAACTGAGAAACGCGATTTTGTATATGCTGGTGATATGATTGCACATTGGTCAGCACGCTACATCAATTTTTTAATTATAATCTTTAAACAAATAACTGACTAGATTTACTAACTTTAGGCTGAATCTTGACAGGTTCCGTAATATATATAATCTTATGAAAGTACGTACTGGCTTTATCTTTTTATCCTTCTTAACTCTTTCTTTAACCGGACTTAGCTATCTCTTTTGGCAACCTGTGCTTTGGAGCTTGACGGTAACTGCGCCGATAATTTTATTGGGTTTTTATGATTTGACCCAAAAACGACAAACGATTCTTCGAAACTTCCCAGTACTAGGACATTTTCGATATATGTTGGAAGCCATTCGACCAGAAATCATGCAGTATTTTGTTGAAACGGATACGCAAGGCCGTCCGATCAACCGTATGTTTCGGAGTCTTATCTATCAACGGGCAAAGGATGTAACCGATACGGTTCCTTTTGGAACTCAAATGGACGTGTATCGCTCTGGATATGAATGGATGGATCATTCGATGTATGCAATTGATGAAGCCAAAATAGATACAAAACCAAGGATTGCTGTTGGCGGTAAGCATTGTACACAACCCTATTCTGCAAGTCTACTTAATGTGTCTGCAATGAGTTACGGATCGCTTAGTAAGAATGCTGTTTTGGCATTAAACAAGGGAGCCAAAATAGGTGGCTTTGCTCAAAATACAGGTGAAGGATCCATCAGCCCTTTTCATTTAGAACCTCAAGGCGATTTGATTTGGCAAATAGGAACAGGATATTTTGGCTGTAGAACTAAAGAAGGCAGGTTTTGCCCCGATTCCTTTGCAAAGAAAGCGAATTTAGATTCGGTGCGTATGATTGAAATAAAAATCTCTCAGGGAGCGAAACCCGGGCATGGAGGAATTTTACCTGCTGCCAAGAATACACCTGAAATTGCAGCTATTCGGGATGTAGAGCCGCATATCGATGTTCATTCTCCGCCCTGTCATTCTGCTTTTTCAAACCCTACCGAATTGATTGAATTCATTTCCTTATTACGCGAGCGTTCTAATGGAAAACCTGTTGGCTTTAAATTGTGCATTGGTAAAAAATACGAATTTATAGATATCTGTAAAGCTATGATTGCTACTGGGATTACGCCAGATTTCATTACCATTGATGGGGGAGAAGGAGGTACAGGAGCTGCACCAGTCGAATTCTCGAATTCTCTAGGTGTTCCTTTGCGTGACGGATTGGCTTTTGCATACGACACCTTGGTTGGTTTTGGGTTGAAAGATGAAATTAAGCTAATAGCTTCGGGTAAAATATTTACAGGTTTCCACATCGCTCGTGCACTTGCATTGGGGGCTGATATGGTGAGTTGTGCTCGCGCTATGATGATGGCAATTGGATGTATTCAAGCGTTGGAGTGTAATACAAACTCTTGTCCTGTTGGAGTTGCAACCCAAAATAAATCACTTATGAGCGGATTGGATGTAAATGACAAATCCGTACGAGTAGCCAATTTTCACAGAAAAACCCTCAAAAGTTTTACGGAGTTGATAGCTGCATCGGGCTTAAGCTCTCCAGATCAACTCGATCGTAAACACATCAACCGTCGTATTGGAATGAATCTCATTAAGAAATATGATGAAATTTTCCCCTACACAAAACAAGATGCGTTGTTGTAAATTGGAATTTAATACTTCGACAATCGGTGGTCAATACGAAAAGGAGTTACTTCTTTAATCTTGATTTTTTCCATTAAAGGATGCTTCACATTAATGAGATAATTTGACTCCATAGGATTCACTGCGCTTGGGATTTGTAGTGTGCAAAAATTCCCCAACTCAATCCAGCTTTTACCAATACTTTTCAAGGCATCTGGACTAGGGTAGTGATTCCAATTTTTCGGGAGCTCTTCTTCGGGTATTTTTAAAATTTTACTTTTTGGGATTTCTAAAGCTGCAATACACAAATCGTCTGGCAAAAGATCCATATCAATACTGACCAGTTTCTCTAGAATTGCCAAGGACGAAGTTGAAGCACAGTACAAAACGGGCGTTCCCTTAGGGTTCCAGCGCCCACCCGAACGTTTCGCCCCATTTCCACTGAGGTCTTCAATATATTCTTTTTTTGCAATGCGATAAACGATCATGAGAATACACCCTGTTCGATTTTGATTAATTCATCGTGAACCATATCCATGCCCAAACTTGTTTCCATAAGTTCAAGGGGAGTTTGGTTGTTCAGTGGAAGGTTAGGTCTGTTGATCCAGAGTAGTAGTTTTTCTTTATTATTAAAAACAGTTATGCCCTTGTGGAAAAGACGGCAAAGCTCAATGAGTTTTTCGGAGGCTCCAAGATCGAGTAATTTCTCGGGCGAATTCCGTTGTAATGTACGTTCTGAAAGATGTATGATTTTAGAAAGTTGTTTTTGTGAAAGATTTGAGTGCTTTAGGAAGGAGGCAATGGAACTGCTTTTGATCCCTGAGCGAATAAGCTCCATGTAATTGAAGGAGGCATTGCCCCGTCTCGATGAGTTGTTTTTTACGTTCAACCACTTGAAAACAGTTTCTTGTTCTAGACTTAATGGAGTGATAGTTACAAGCATAAAGCGACTTTTGCTTCAAATATAGCGACATTTGTCGTGTTTCCCAAAAAAAAGGAATAGAATTTTATTTATTAGCACTTGTTAATTAGGCGGTTGAAGGTTTTTAAGTACTGATTATTGAGATTAGGCACCCTCAATCAAACAGCCTCCAGCATACAAAACCCCATCTTACGTCTGGTTACAAAACCAAGTTGTTCATACAGCCCAATCGCGGATGTGTTGTTTTCGTCCACATGAAGAATGGGAATTTTCTTGTCTGAGAAAATTTTGTCTGTAGTTTGTTTTAACAGCTGTTTTGCGAAGCCTCTTTTGCGAAAGTCTGGATGCGTAACAACGGCACTAACTTCTGTGTAAGAATTCATTTCTACCCGTTCACCCGATACAGCGACTAACTGTTTGTCGGCGTAAATTCCGAAATACGTTCCCATTGCCGTTGTTTTTCCCCGAATGAAACCGGGTTGCACTAAGTTGACTAATTCGTAGAGTTCCTTTTTTTGTTCTTGAGTTTCAAGCCTTATGATCGTTTCTGTGATTTCGAATGGAAAGGGTTTGTAAAGAATCATTTGATTGGCAGTCAGTTGTTTTTTGATTCGGGCACTATTTCCCACTATCGGTGGATCGCCTACCATATAAAAAAGAGCGGTAAGTTTGCTGTATTGATCTGTAGCCAAAGCCGTATCACCTCCTTTACCCATACCACCAAAAGGACTATATTCTGGCTTGTAGAATTTACAACCGTTAAACTCAACTGCATACTGCTTATGCGTTTCGTTCAATGCGTACCAAATGGGATTATCTAGCTTGTAGTCTTCGTACTGGTTCATTCAATATAGTTTGGCTATTGATGGAGCTAATATAAGACAGTTTAAAAAAAAAGGCTGTCTTTTCAGACAGCCTTAGTAACCGTTATTATTTGATCAAGTCAACGGAGCGAACAATGAACTTGGTCAACTCTTCTCCCTTGAGCAGGTTTTGTGACAAACGTGCAAGGTCTAAAGTTTGTTGAATCAGTCGTTCTCGTTTCTTCTCTGTCTTGGTATTCAAGATTTGACTTATGAGTGGGTGATTGGTATTGACTACCAAGGTGTGCATTTCAGGAAAGTTCCCAAACATGCTGCCAGCACCACCATTTTGTTGCATTTCTTTCATACGGCGCATAAATTCGGGTTGCGTTAGTACAAACGGAAGTTGAGAGCTGCTTAGCGCTTCGAGTTGAATGGTGTATTTCTCTTTCGGCACTACTGCTTCGATAAGGGGACTCAGTGCCTCTTTTTCTTCATCAGAAAGTTTAGAAACCGTTACTTCATCTTTCTTGATGAGGTTTTCGATAGCATCTCCGTCTACTCGTGCGAAAGAAAGTTTTTCGTTGGCGCCTTCTAATTTTTGAATCAGATGCGGAACAATAGGAGAATCGAGGAGTAAAACTTGATACCCTTTCTCTTTTGCAGCTTCTATATAAGAGTGTTGTTCATCTTGATTGGATGCATAAAGAATAACCAATTTGTCATCCTTATCGGTCTGTAAATCTTTTACTGCCTCTTTCAATTCATCGAAAGTGAAATAGTTTCCGTCTACAGTTGGGTAAAGAGCGAATTTGTCCGACTTTTCAAAGAATTTATCTTCAGAAAGCATACCGTATTCGATAACCACTTTGATATCGTTCCATTTTTGTTCAAAAGCAGCTCGATCTTTTTTGAAAAGACTTGCCAATTTATCAGCTACTTTTCGGGTGATGTAGTTGCTTATTTTCTTTACCGCACCATCCGCTTGCAAATAACTTCTGGATACATTCAACGGAATATCTGGAGAATCGATAACTCCTCGAAGCATGGTCAGAAATTCTGGAACAATTCCTTCCACATTATCCGTGACAAAAACTTGATTTTGGTACAGTTGGATTCTGTCTTTCTGAATGCTGAGGTCGTTACTCAGTTTAGGAAAATATAAAATTCCTGTTAGGTTAAAGGGATAGTCTACATTCAGGTGAATGTTAAACAAAGGTTCTTCGAATTGTGCAGGATATAATTCGCGATAAAAAGAATTATAGTCGCCTTCTTTCAAATCAGCAGGTTGTTGTGTCCAAGCTGGATTTGGATTATTGACAATATTGTCAACGGTTACTTTTTCTGCTTCTGTACCTTCTGCTGCTCCTTCAGGAACAGGAAGGGTTTCCTCCTTAGTTCCAAATTTAATAGCTACCGGCATGAACTTATTGTATTTATTCAGTAGTTCAGTTATTTTGCTGTTTTCTAAAAATTCAACCGAATCTTCAGCAATGTGTAGAATTATTTCGGTACCACGCTCCGTTTTGTCATGTGGCACTAAAGTAAATTCTGGAGAACCGTCACAACTCCAATGAGCAGCCGGTTCGTCTTTAAAGGACTTTGTTATCAATTCAACTTTTTCTGCAACCATAAAGGCGGAGTAAAAACCTAAACCAAAATGCCCAATGATACCCGTATCAGAAGCACTGTCTTTGTATTGTTCCAAAAATTCTTCGGCACCAGAAAAAGCAACTTGGTTGATGTATTTTTCAACCTCTTCCGAGCTCATTCCAATTCCTTGGTCAATAATATGAAGTGTTTTGTTTTCTTTATCAAGTTTGATTTCGATGATCGGATCTCCAACTTCTCCAGTAGGTTCTCCTAAATTGCTCAAATGCTTCAACTTGAGTGTTGCATCGGTTGCATTGGATATTAATTCACGCAAGAAAATTTCGTGATCACTGTATAAAAATTTCTTTATGAGAGGGAATATATTCTCAACAGAAACATTGATTTTACCTTTTGACATGATTTTAGTTTTTCTTGCTTAGTTCAAAAAAAATACCACAATGAAATCGCTGACAAATTGGCATTTTATTTTGTTTAGTTTTTTCTTTAAAAAGGTAAACAAGTTGTATTTTTGCTTCAAATAAAACATTCTATGGCTGCTACTAAATCCCCTGACATTCTCTCGCTCTACATGGACAGTGTTCTTGATCACGAAAAGTATCCTCTTTCGGTTTACAAATTTTGTAAGACGAATGAAATTGAAGAACAAGATTTTTATAAGAAGTATGCTTCTTTAGATACCATAAAACACCATGTTTGGCAGGTGTTTTTTGAAAACACAATGCAGGTACTTCACAAGAATGACGGGTATGCAGCGATGACTAGAAAAGATCGTTTGTTGACTTTTTACTTCACTTTTTTTGAAGTACTTCTTCTGAATCGCAGTTATGTTTTATTTAGTTTGAAGGGTTCTGAAAGTCTGATGACAGCAATAGGACAACTGAAACATTTGCGATCGAGTTTTAAAGCCTTTACAACGGAATTGATCGAAGAAGGAAATGACGATAAAACCCTCAGCTTGGCAAAACATCCAGTTGGATTGTTTTCTGAAGCTGCATGGTCACAGTTGCTTTTTATCCTGAAATTTTGGTTAGACGATACTTCGCCTGCGTTTGAGAAAACAGATGCAGCGATTGAAAAATCAATAACAGTAGCTTTTGACGTATTTGACAATACGCAATTAGAGGCTTTAGTAGACCTTGGAAAATTTTTGTGGAAAGAAAAAATCAGTAAAAATTAATTGAAGACATTAGATTATATCCCTACGGGAAAGCTAGAACGCGCAGGAAAATTAGTGAGTACTGGCGTCAAAATTGGTGGAAACTACATTAAATATATAGGTGATAAAATCACAAATCCAGAGCAGGCCAAAGAAAACTTTGATCAAAACAATGCAGCGGATATCTACGATGGATTGAAGAGTTTGAAAGGAAGTGCTCTCAAAGTAGCTCAGATGTTGAGTATGGAGAAAAACTTACTTCCAAGTGCTTACGTAGATAAATTCAGTCTGGCGCAATTTTCTGTTCCGCCATTATCAGGCCCTTTAGTTCGAAAAACATTCAAGCAATACCTCGGAAATTATCCAGAGGAAATATTCGACACCTTTACTGCCGAATCGGTAAACGCCGCAAGTATTGGACAAGTTCATAAAGCGACAAATGATGGTAAAAAACTAGCAGTTAAAATCCAATACCCAGGAGTAGCGAATAGCATCAGTTCTGACCTTACTTTGGTTAAACCTGTTGCTACACGTTTATTTAACCTTAGAGGAAAAGATTCTGAAAAATATTTTAAGGAGGTAGAAGGGAAACTATTAGAAGAAACTGACTATGCACTTGAATTGGAGCAAAGCAAAGAGATTACAGAAGCTTGTTCAATGATTCCTAATCTTAAATTCCCGAACTACTATCCAGAATTTTCATGCGATAAAATTCTAACCATGGATTGGATGGAAGGTATTCATTTATCTGAGTATACGGCTCAGAACAATGATCCTGAGCAAATGAAAATAGTAGGGCAAACCCTATGGGATTTCTATATGTATCAGATGCATGTTTTGAAACGCGTGCATGCCGATCCACATCCTGGAAACTTTTTAGTGGATAAGTCTGGCGCTCTAGTAGCCATAGACTTTGGATGTATAAAAGAAGTTCCGGAAGATTTTTATGTGCCTTATTTCGAATTGGCTCAGAAAGAAGCGATGAAAGACCGTGATTTTTTTATTGATAAAATCACAACCCTAGAAATTCTACGACCAGACGATTCAGCAGAAGACAGGGTCTATATCACAGATTTGTTCCATGAGTTACTTGGCGTTTTGACCTTTCCTTTTCACAATGACACCTTTGACTTTTCGGACGAAAGCTTCTGGTCTAAAGTGGCTCAGATGAGCGAACGGCTTTCTAAAGATGAGCAGATAAGGAAGTTAAATGGAAATCGTGGTTCAAGACATTTCCTATACATCAACCGTACGTTCTTTGGACTCTACAATTTGCTGCATGACCTCAAAGCTGATATCGTTGTAAATAATTACAAAAAGTTCGTCTAATTCTTTTGTGTTAGCTTCTATTATTCTTTACTTGTACTACTAACTACTATATGAAATATGTATAATTCTAGAATTATTGGCTTAGGAAAGTATGTCCCAGAAAACGTTGTAACCAATGCAGATTTATCCAAAATGATGGATACCTCAGATGAATGGATTACAGAACGTACAGGGATCAAGGAACGTCGTCACATCAAAAAAGGAGATGGAAATACGACTGCTACTATGGCACTAAAAGCAACCAAAATTGCTTTGGAACGGGCTAATATGGCAGCAGAAGACCTCGATTTAATTCTTTTTGCAACCTTAAGTCCTGATTACTATTTCCCAGGATCTGGAGTTGTGCTTCAAGATTTACTAGGAATTCCAGCCTGTCCCGCAATGGATATTCGGAACCAATGCAGCGGTTTTATATATGCATTGACTACAGCAGATCAGTTTATCAAAACAGGGATGTACAAGAATGTATTAGTCGTTGGAGCTGAAAATCACTCCGGTGGTTTGGATATGACCTCAAGAGGTCGTGGTGTATCTGTTATTTTTGGTGATGGTGCAGGAGCGGCAATTCTTACTAGAGAAACTAATATGGAACGTGGAATTTTATCTTCTCACATCTATTCAGAAGGCTCTTATGCTGAAGAACTTTCTTTAATCGGGCCCAGTACCAACCGTTGGGTTCCGGAAATAATTAGTGCTAACGATCCTGATGATCTCAGTTATTACCCTTATATGAACGGTCAAGTGGTATTTAAACATGCTGTTGTTCGCTTCTCCGAAGTCATCAACGAAGGTTTACAAAAAAACAATTGGCAAGCGAGTGATATCGACATGCTGGTTCCACATCAGGCAAATTTAAGAATATCGCAATTCATCCAAAAGAAATTTGGGCTGAGCGATAATCAGGTATACAACAACATCATGCGTTACGGAAACACAACAGCTGCTTCCATTCCAATAGCTTTGACCGAAGCATGGGAGGAAGGTAAGATAGAAGAAGGTTCCAAGGTAGTGCTTGCAGCTTTTGGTAGTGGATTTACTTGGGGAAGTTCAATGATGGTTTGGTAGTTATGAAGCAAACTCTCAAAACTACTTTAATCATAGGTGCTTCAACAAACGAAGAACGCTATTCGTACAAAGCTTTTCATAAATTAAGAGCAGCCAAGCATACCGTTTATGCCTTGGGTTTTCGTGAAGGGATGTTAGCGGATACACCGATTCACACTGAACATCAAGCCGCTTGGAATGAGGTGGATACCGTAACCTTATATTTGGGGCCTGCGCGTCAAGAAAACTACTACGATTATTTGTTAACCTTAAAGCCAAAGCGAATAATTTTCAATCCTGGAACAGAAAATGAAGGATTTGAAAAACGTTTACGAGATGCTGGAATTGAAACCGAACAGTCCTGTACTTTAGTCTTGCTTGCTACGAATCAGTATTAAACCTACGAATGTAAATAAGCCATTCAGGGGTAACAATTCATATCCTATCTGGTAGCCGCCCAGTACAGACGCATCGATACTTCCCAGAATACTTGTAAAGCCAACGGAGGCAAACACTACAAACCATACATACCGATCTTTGATGGTGTATTTAGTGAAAATGCTAAAGGCAAATAAACCTAATAAAGGACCATATGTATATCCAGCAACCGTAAGGAGACTGTCGATCACGTTGGTGTTTAGTATGTGTTTAAAGGCGATAACCACCAGAATCAATAAAAAGCTCATTCCGATATGCGTTTTCTTTCGAAGGCTTTTTTGTTTAGCGGGATCCTGTTTTTCAATGGCTAAAAAGTCAACACAAAAAGAGGTTGTTAATGAGGTGAGTGCACTGTCAGCACTACTATAAGCTGCAGCAATTAGACCTAAGATAAAGGTAATTCCAACCCCCAAACCGAGCTTTCCATTCAATGCAATTTCTGGAAAAAGTAAATCAGTTTTTGGGTTTCCATCCATAAGCGGAAGAGCAATACCTTCTTTTCCAGCATAGATATAAAGCAAAGCGCCAAGCAGCATAAAGAGCCCGGTGACGACAACCAAAACCAGACTAAAAACAATCATATTTTTTTGCGCATCTTTTAAATTTCGACAACTTAAATTTTTCTGCATCATGTCTTGATCCAATCCTGTCATGCAAATGGTGATAAAAATTCCTCCAATAAATGACTTAAAGAAATGATTCCGAACCAAGAAAGAGTCGGTAACTAAAACCGAATTGTATTGTTCAAATTCAACAGATTTCAAGAAATCCATCATACTCCATCCAAGTTCTTTGTTGATGTACATTATGGACAAGAAGACTGCTAAAATCATTAAGGTGGTTTGCAACGTATCGGTCCAAACAATGGTTTTGATTCCTCCCCGCTGCGTGTAAACCCATATCAGTGCGATGGATAAAATCACCGTAACTTCAAAGGGCACATGAAGTGCATCGAAGATGAATTGTTGTAACACAATAGCAACTAAAAACAAACGGAAAGCTGCACCTAAAACACGGGAGATAAAAAAGAATAAGGCTCCAGCGCGATGACTGTTTTTTCCAAGACGGACATCGAGGTATTGGTAAATCGAGGTTACCTGATTTTTATAATAAACGGGAAGCAATACATAGGCCACGACAAAATAACCTACCATATAGCCTAAGACAACTTGGAAATAGCTGAATTGAGAAGCTTCAATCCAACCCGGCACAGAGATGAAGGTCACTCCAGAGAGAGAGGCTCCTACCATACCAAAGGCGACCAAATACCAGGAAGAACTTCGGTTGGCAGTAAAAAACTCTTTATTTGAATCTTCTTTACTCGTGAGGTATGAGATCAGCATCAGTACTGAAAAATAGCAGAGTACAAGGGTGAGAATGAATATGGGTGTTATCATAGTCGTTAAAGGTATAAAAGAAATAGCAATCAAAATTTTTCAAATGAATTGCTTTGGTTTTTTAACAAATAGAATTGCTTTTAATTTCCATTTACAAATTCAAAAATAAAGCTCCACGACAGTTTATTTTGTATTTTTGTCTACATGGATTTTTCTTCAAAACTATTAGAACTTGCCGTTGATCAAATGTCTCAATTACCTGGGATTGGAAAGCGAACAGCGTTGCGGTTGGTTTTGCATTTATTGAAACAGCCCAAGGAACAGACAGAAGGAATTGTTTCTGCATTGAGTATGTTTCGATCAGAGATTATTTTTTGTTCCGAATGCCACAATATTGCCGATACTGCCGTTTGTGAAATCTGTGCAAACCCTAGGCGGACAGACGAGCAAATCTGTGTAGTTGAAGATATTCGGGATGTAATGGCCATAGAAAACACAGGTCAATTTCAAGGAAAGTACCATGTTCTGAATGGTATTATTTCTCCGATTGATGGAGTAGGGCCTCAGGATTTAACAATCAAATCTTTGGTTGAAAAAGTAAAATTAGGCATGGTCAAAGAAATTATTTTTGCTCTAAGTGCCACTATGGAAGGCGATACCACGATTTTTTACATCAATAAACAACTCACTACTTTTGAAGTATTAGTATCAACGATAGCCCGCGGAATACCTGTAGGAGATGAATTGGAGTATGCCGATGAAGTAACTTTAGGGCGCAGTATTCTAAAACGTATCCCTTATGAAGATTCACTTCAAGGATAGGAAGCTGTGTGTTTTGTGAAAGACTCTCTAAGAATTTTGATACCTTTGTACCACTTTAAAAAGCTATAAACTATGGGTAAATACCTACTTAAATTACCGAAAATGGGAGAGAGTGTTGCAGAAGCAACGCTAACTACTTGGCTTAAAGATGTGGGTGATTCCATTGCAATTGATGAGTCAATTGTTGAGATTGCGACTGATAAGGTCGATTCTGATGTCCCATCGGAAGTAGAAGGAATATTGATTGAGAAGAAATTTCAAGTCAATGAAATTGCTCAAGTTGGCGATGTAATTGCTGTTATTGAAATTGCTGGTTCGGGTGAAACTTCCGAAGAAGAAGTTGTTTCTGAGCCGCTTCCAGAAGTAAAAGAAATTCCTAAAGAAGATCCAATAGCTGTATTAGAAGCCGCAGTTTCTTCTGCCCAAACAACCGTTCAGACGCCTACAATATCGTCTAGCGATACGAGTCGTTTTTATTCTCCTTTGGTAAAGAATATAGCCAAGGAAGAAGGAATTGCTTTAGACGAATTGGAAAATATTCAAGGAACTGGTGATAAGGGTAGAGTAACTAAAAAAGATATTTTAGGATACATACAGAAACGAACTGCTGCTCCTGTTCAAGCAACTGCTCCTGTTCAAAGCGAAATTCAGATTGAAGAAAAGCAAGTAAATATTACTAAACCCGCTCCCGTATCAATTTCTGGGCAAGACCAACACATCGAAATGACCCGTATGGGTAAAATGATTTCTGATCATATGGTCAATAGCCGGAAAATTTCGGCTCATGTTCAATCCTTTGTTGAGGTCGATGTAACGGATTTGTGGGATTGGAGAGAACGTGTGAAAGGGAAATTTCAAAAACGAGAGCAAGAGAAACTAACGTTTACTCCTATCTTTATTGCTGCCGTTGTTCAGGCGCTCAAGGAATTTCCGTTGCTCAACAGTTCTGTTAGTGAAAATACAATCATCCAAAAGAAAGCCATTAACGTTGGAATGGCTACTGCTCTTGGCGATGGAAATTTAATAGTACCCGTTATAAAAAACACAGACCATCTCAACCTTGTTGGTTTGGCTAGAGCCGTAAACGATCTTTCGATTCGTGCTCGAAATAATAAATTAGAACCAGACGAAGTGCAAGGTGGTACCTATACGGTTACTAATGTTGGAAACTTTGGTTCCATCACAGGAATACCGATTATCAACCAGCCGCAAGTAGGGATTTTGGCAATTGGTGTAATTCGTAAAATGCCTGCCGTAATCGAAACGGCGAATGGTGATTTTATTGGAATACGTAGAAAAATGATTCTCTGTCATAGCTATGATCACCGCATCATAAACGGAGCTATGGGCGGACAGTTTGTGAAAGCTGTTGCCGATGCGCTGGAACAATGGGATACATCAATCGATTTTTAAATACTGAATTATGGGACTTGACCTCAAACGACCACTATGCTTTTTTGACCTTGAAACTACAGGTGTAAATGTTGTTAGTGATCGAATCGTAGAAATTGCGGTTCTGAAATTACTACCTAATGGAAACAAGGAGGGGAAAACCTGGTTGGTGAATCCCGAAATGCCTATTCCAAAAGGAGCTTCAGATGTTCATGGAATTACCAACGAACAAGTTAAAGATGCACCGAACTTCAAAGCGCTTTCCAAAGAAATTTACGATTTCATGAAAGACTGCGATTGGGCTGGATTCAATTCTGACCGCTTCGATATTCCTCTAATAGCAGAAGAGTTTATGCGCGCAGAAGTAGATTTTGATCTTAAAAACCACAAGACAATCGATGTGCAAACTATTTTCCATAAAATGGAGCAACGTACACTAAGTGCTGCGCTCAAGTTTTATTGCGATAAAGAACTTGTCAATGCGCATTCTGCCATGGCAGATACCGATGCAACCTATGAAGTTTTGCTGGCTCAGGTTGAGCGTTATGATGAATTAGAAAACGACTTAGACTTCCTAAGCGAATTTTCTACGCGCAAGCGTTCTTTAGATGTTGCTGGCTTTATTGTTTTGAATAAAGAAGACGTGGCATGTTTTTCATTTGGAAAACATAAAGGTAAAACAGTAGATGAGGTTCTGGAAAAAGAACCGGGTTATTTCGGATGGTTACTCAATGCCGATTTCCCACTATATACCAAAAAAGTTCTTACAGCTTTACGTTTGAGTAAGTTCAATGGAGCTAAATAGTAAAACGAACTACTTTCTATCGAGTTCAGATAAACTAGATTTATGAAGATAATATGCATTGGTCGCAACTATACAGACCACATCGAAGAATTGGCGAATGAACGCCCAGAAGACCCTGTTGTTTTTTTAAAGCCAGATACTTCTTTAGTGTTGAAAAACCAGCCTTTCTTTATTCCTCCATTTTCAAATGATGTGCATTATGAGGTTGAGGTTTTGGTTCGAATTAACAGAATAGGAAAACATATTCAGCAGAAATTTTCCCATAAGTACTATGATGAAATAGGTTTGGGAATTGATTTTACTGCTCGTGACCTCCAAGCCAAACTCAAAGCAAAAGGTTTACCTTGGGAAAAAGCCAAGGCTTTTGACGGAGCTGCAGTAGTAGGTGACTGGGTGAATAAATCCGAACTTCCGCATATCGATGAATTGCAGTTTGAGATGACTAAAAATGGAACTGTAGTGCAACAGTCTTCTTCCGCTTTAATGCTCTGGAAAGTAGACGAATTGATTGCCTATGTTTCACAGTTTTTTACTCTAAAAATTGGTGACATCATTTTTACTGGAACTCCAGCTGGAGTAGGTCCAGTAATAGAGAATGATGTTTTAGAAGGTTCTCTAGAAGGCCGCCAACTATTTTCCATTAAAGTAAAATAAAATATGATCGCAGAAATTGTTAGTATCGGAGATGAAATTCTTATCGGTCAAATAGTCAATACCAATGCCGTTTTTATTGCAAAGGAGTTGAATAAAATAGGAATCGAAGTTGGACAAATAACCTCTATTTCAGATCGTAAAGAACATATTGAAAGTTGTTTGGACGATGCTCAGAAGAGAGCACAAGTTATTATTCTAACAGGTGGACTTGGACCAACCAAAGACGATTTAACCAAACACACACTCTGTTCTTATTTTGATGATGTTCTGGTAAAGAATCAAATTGTTTTGGAGCGCATTGAAGAAATGTTCGCCAAGTATGTTCCGACTCTAATAAACGACGAAAACAGAAAACAAGCATTACTTCCTTCTAAGGCTAAGGTGTTGAATAACCTTCACGGAACTGCATCGGGTATGTGGTTTGAAGTAGATGATCGCGTGATTATTTCTTTACCAGGTGTGCCTTTCGAAATGAAAGCCTTGGTAAGTAATGAAGTAATTCCAGCTTTACAAAAACATTATACACGACCCTACATCATTCACAAAACCTTATTGACTTATGGTTTAGGTGAGAGTGTGATTGCCGAACGTATTGAGCATTGGGAAAACAATTTGCCTGAGGATATAAAACTAGCTTATCTTCCGAACTTAGGGAGAGTTCGTTTGCGTTTGTCCGGAAAAGGGTCAGATCAAGCTTTGCTCGACCAACGCATCGATGCTGAAATAGAAAAATTATATCCGCTGATTGGGGATATAATTATGGGTTTTGAAGAAGAAGCTTCAATCGAAGAACAACTTCAAGCTCAATTCATAAAAACAAACAACACCCTTGCAATTGCAGAAAGTTGTACTGGCGGAAAAATAGCCAATCGCTTCACTCAAATTCCTGGCGCCTCTGCGTACTTCAAAGGAGGAATAGTTGCATACGCCACCGAAGTCAAAGTAAATCTCTTAGGGGTTTCTCAATCCTTGATTGACACCTATTCAGTGGTAAGTGCTCCGGTTGCCGAAGCTATGGCTGTTGCAGCCCGAGAACGATTTGGTGCAACGATAGGTATTTCTACTACAGGCAATGCAGGACCTTCTAAAGGCGATTCGGATGCTGAAATCGGAACGGTCTATATTGCATTGGCTTCACAAAACGGTGTAGTTTCATACGAATTCCATTTAGGCAGACATCGAGATCGTGTAGTTGAAAAGGCTGTACACAAGGTGATGGAATTGCTTCATAAAGAAGTTTTTTAAAGGATGTTTTATGCCAATATACGTTCTTGAATTAAAGTTTGTATTCAGTTGAAATGATGCTAAAATTACTAGGCAGTTTTAAAAAGTATTTTTCAGTTTTTGAAATTTAAAAACACGCATTTAAATTATGATTTTGCTTGAGGGCTAACCCAATATAATTCAAGCTTTGCCTAATTAAAAGCATCAAAAAAAGCATTTCGTCTGTTTAACAGAAAAAAGTCTTTAAAATTTGGGGGAAACTATTTTGTTACTCCATAAAAAACGTTAAATTTGCATCCTGTTTTAAAAGAACACTAAAGTCTAGAATTATGTCAAGAGTTTGTGAAATAAGTGGAAAAAGAGCAATGTTTGGTAACAATGTTTCTAAAGCCATCAATAAAACGAAGCGTCGTTTTGAGGTTAACCTTATCAAGAAGAGATTTTTTATCCCTGAAGAAGATAAGTGGGTTACCTTGAAAGTAACGGCTTCTGTATTAAAAACAATTAATAGAAAAGGAATCTTTGCTGTCATGAAAGACGCTAGAGCAAAAGGAAAATCCATCTAATATATAGATCATGGCAAGAAAAGGAAACCGTGTACAAGTGATACTTGAATGTACTGAACACAAAGAATCTGGAAGACCCGGAACTTCGCGTTATATCACAACAAAGAATAAAAAGAATACTCCAGATCGTTTGGAAATTAAGAAATTCAACTCGATCTTGAAGAAAATGACTGTTCATAAAGAAATTAAATAACCATGGCAAAGAAATCAGTAGCTACCCTGCAAACGGGATCGAAAAGACTTACCAAAGTAATTAAAATGGTAAAGAAAGGTGACGCTAAAAGTTATTCTTTCGTTGAAACAATTACTGCACCAGATGGAGTTAATGACTGGTTGAGTAAACACTAAATAGAATAGAATTATTCTGTCAAAAAAAAGCTACTTTTACAGTAGCTTTTTTTATTTAACTACGTCATGAGTTTATTAAAATCATTGTTTTCTGGAGATCAAGAAAAGAACTTAAACAAGGGCTTAGAGGCCACGCGTAAATCTTTTTTCTCAAAACTAGGAACTGCAATAGCAGGTAAGTCAACAGTTGACGTTGCCTTGTTGGATGATTTAGAAGAAGTTCTCGTTACCGCTGACGTTGGGGTTGCCACAACCCTTAAGATTATTGATGCTATTGAAGCACGCGTAGCAAAAGACAACTACCTCGGAACAAAAGAGCTGAGCTTAATTCTTAAAGAAGAAATCTCAAGAATTCTTGCAGACCAGCAACCGCCAATTCCTTTTTCATTTTCAGATTCCTATACCCATAAACCTCATGTGATTATGGTTGTTGGTGTAAATGGCGTTGGAAAAACAACAACTATAGGGAAGCTTGCACACCATTTTAAAACAGCCGGAAAGAAAGTTGTTTTAGGTGCTGCAGATACCTTTAGAGCTGGAGCGATTGATCAGCTTCAAGTTTGGGCTGACCGATCGGACGTACCTTTAGTAAAACAACAAATGGGAAGTGATCCAGCCTCTGTAGCTTTCGATACTTTAGAATCTGCTGTGAAACAAGAAGCAGATATTGTACTTATTGATACAGCTGGACGTTTACACAATAAGGTTAACCTTATGAACGAACTCTCGAAAGTAAAACGTGTTATGGATCGGGTAGTACCCGAGGCTCCGCACGAGGTGCTTTTGGTTTTAGATGGTTCTACAGGTCAAAATGCTTTTGAGCAAGCCAAACAATTTTCACAAGCAACAGAAGTTACTTCACTAGCCGTTACCAAACTCGATGGTACTGCAAAAGGTGGAGTAGTTCTTGGAATATCAGATGCTTTTCAAATTCCAGTTAAATTTATTGGGGTAGGAGAAGGAATTGATGATCTGCAAATTTTTAATGTAGATGCCTTTCTACACTCCTTTTTTAATTAAGACTATATGATTAAGAATACTCTCAAAATCCTTCTAGGTATATTTGGACTTTTATTCATCGTTTATTTTTCAGGACCAAAAGTTGGTGATCCGAACCTCGATCAAAACTTGCCTGATGTTCCACAAGACCTTGTAGAGTTAAATACATGGATCGATTCACATGAAGCAACAATTGCAGACCTCAAGTCTGGCAATCAAGCCCGAATTGAATTCTTTGATTCGATACCCAAAAAAACAAAATACGCAGTGATCTACTTTCATGGATTTTCTGCTAGCTCAGAAGAAGGGGCACCCTTTCATCAAAATATTGCAAAGCATTTTAAAGCAAATCTATACCTCCCACGTTTGTTCGGTCATGGAATTGCAGGTGCAACACCTTTAGAAGATTTTACGGCGGACGCTTACTTGGCAAGTGCGCTCGAAGCACTAGCCGTTGCCAAAACACTAGGCGGGCAAGTAATCGTTTTGGGGACATCTAACGGGGGAACACTGAGTCTTATTTTAGGTAATGATCCTCAGGTTGTTTCTATTGGATTATTTTCTCCTAATATCAGAATCATTAACCCTTTAGCGGGGATTGCAACGCTTCCTTGGGGGTTGGAAATAGCAATTGCTGCTGCGGGTACCGAATATCATGTTATGCAGAATGTGATTTCCCCAAAAGAAGATTTTTGGACTACCCGATATCATATGCAGTCCATAACACACGTTCAGAAGTTACTTGAAGTTGCCATGATACCAGAAACCTATGCTAAAATAAAAGTTCCTGTTTTCATGGGTTATTATTATAAAGATAAAGAAAACCAAGACGATGTAGTTTCAGTAGATGCTATGTTAGAAATGTTCAAACATCTAGGTGCCCCAGATTCTCAAAAAGAAAAAATGGCTTTCCCAGAAACGGGCGACCATGTAATGACATCTTATTTAACAAGTAAAGATATTGAAAGTGTAACCAAAGAAACGATTCGTTTCTTCGAAACACACCTTCCAACTAATTAAAAAACCAGTTGAGAATTACATCTCAATAGATTCAATTTTATGCGTACAAAAAGCACAACCAAGAATAAAATCAACGTAATCACCTTAGGGTGTTCAAAGAATATATACGATTCTGAAGTTCTAATGGGGCAACTCAAAGCGAATGATAAGGACGTAGTTCACGAAGAGGAGGGGAATATTGTTGTCATCAACACCTGTGGTTTTATTGATAATGCTAAAGAAGAATCTGTCAATACGATTTTGGATAATATTCAACGTAAAGAAGCAGGCGAAATAGACAAAGTGTTTGTTACTGGTTGTTTAAGCGAACGTTACAAACCTGATTTGCAAAAAGAGATCCCTAGTGTAGATCAATATTTTGGAACCAGCGAATTACCTCAATTACTAAAAGCATTAGAAGCCGATTATAAGCATGAATTGCTAGGAGATCGTATGACAACTACGCCCAAAAACTTTGCGTATTTTAAAATATCCGAAGGTTGTGATCGTCCTTGTTCGTTCTGTGCGATTCCGTTAATGCGTGGTTCACACCGATCAACACCGATAGAAGATTTAGTAAAGCAAGCAGAAACACTGGCACGAAATGGTGTGAAAGAATTGATCTTAATTGCTCAAGATCTCACCTATTACGGCTTGGATATTTATAAGAAAAGAAATTTAGCTGAACTTTTACGTGCTCTGGCATTGGTAGAAGGAATTGAATGGATTCGAATGCATTATGCTTTTCCAACTGGATTCCCGTTGGATGTTTTAGACGTAATGAAATCGGAACCTAAAGTTTGTAATTACTTGGATATTCCTTTGCAGCATATTTCAGATGATATTCTGAAATCCATGCGAAGAGGAACTACCAAAGCAAAAACGACTAAGTTGCTTCAAGAATTCAGAAAACATGTTCCTGGAATTACAATCAGAACTAGTTTGATTGTTGGTTATCCAGGAGAAACTTTGGAGCATTTCGAAGAGCTAAAAGCTTGGGTAAAAGAAACACGTTTTGAACGTTTAGGATGTTTTACTTACAGCCATGAGGAAAATACCCACGCACATCAATTGGTTGATGACGTTCCAGAAGAAGAAAAACAACGTCGTTCTTCCGAAATCATGGAACTTCAATCACAGATTTCTTGGGAATTGAATCAAGAAAAATTGGGACAAACCCTTCGCTGTATTATTGACCGAAAAGAAGGAAATTTCTTTGTTGGTCGTTCAGAAATGGATTCGCCCGATGTAGATAATGAAGTATTGGTTGATGCAACCAAGTACTACCTTAAACACGGAGAGTACGTTGATCTTACCATTGTAGAAGCTGCCGATTTTGATTTATACGCTGAGCCTGCTTAGGTTTTTCTAGTGAAAAACAGCGTTGATAACCCAAAGTTTTCCATTTTCCCAAAACCCTCTATATAGGGGGTTGTCTACGATATATACCACACTTCCTCTTCCTAGGCTTTCCATCCCAAAGATGAGAGATTCGCTTTGTAGTTTGGTTGCTTTACTACCGCTAAATCCTGCTAAAGGTTTACTGTTCTTTGGAAGTTTTCCAACACTACCTCCCTCTAAAAAGGAGTAGGATACCGCACTGTTTTTTAAACTGTAATACTGCTTGTCATAACCAAAGGCTAAAGGATGCGTCGTGTCAACATCTACTGCGTATATACTTCCGTAGATTGCAGAGCTGATATCATTCCGCTCTTCTTCGGCAAATGCGATGTTTTGGGTATCGTCCTCCTCATCGTTTTCTTTTTGTTGCAAGGAAAGAGAATCATGTCCGTCAAAAGCACCAACAGCAGATCCTAGAGCAATAACTCGACCTCCTTTTCTGATCCATTGTAGCAGTTCAGAATCTTTAGAAGCAAAATTAGAGTAGTAACCAGGAGGGAGGATGAGTACGTCAAATTGATCTAGAGTTCGATCATTTAAACGATTCATACTAATTTGCGTAATGGGGTACTTGAGTTGTTGTTCAAAAAAGTGCCATACCTCTCCATACCCTTGTGGGCTTGCGTTGTCACTTTTGATCAAACCAACTCTTTTAGGAACGATATACTCCATTTCATTTGAGCCTAAATCGATCCCTGCATCAGAGAATCCAGATGATATAGGACTAATCTGTTGGTTTGTTTGCGACGCAATTCTTCTTAGAGAAGCGTCAAAATCTTGTATGCTTTTATTTTCTCCTTTAAGTATAAAAAGACTTCCTTCTGCCCATCGCTTTCCTCCATTGTTGAGTGGTTTAAGGTTGTATCGAACTCTTATTTTTTCTTTTAAAAGTGCAGCTAAGAATTTCCCATCTTTAAAACTACTCCAAGCAGTTGCATAAGCATAGGCTTTGCTTTCTGGAATTGAAACAGGTTCTGCTTTTTGAAAAGGAATTGTATTCGCTATTTTTTGTTGACTTGCAATAGCCTTGAGTCCATAAGCATACGGTAGTGACCACGAAGTGATGTCGTAGGTAACGGAGTCAGATAATTTTGTATTGGGTTCGAATAGGGCTTGAATTAAGCGACTTCTTTTCCCAGATCCATCGATAACCAAGGCGTCGGAGCTGACTTTAACGGTGCTGTTTTTTTGATTGGCATAATTCCAGCCTTTGATGCTTATGGCTGCTTTAGGGTGGGTATAGGGTATGTGATGAGTGTCTAAAAGCTTTCTAAGTCCTGCAATTTTGTTAGGCTCACCTTCCATAACATAAGTAGCGTATTTCGCTTTGGCAGGGGTGAAGTATTGTTTGAATTCTGTATTGAGTAATGCACTGTTTTTATGTGCGATCTCTACGGTCGAAAGGCCTGTTGTGAAGTGGTGTGCTATTCGATCTTTTAAGGTCAAAAAGTCTCCAATTTCATTTTTGATACTCAAACCAGCTCGTCCACTTCCACCTTGTTCGTAGGTCATTCCAATTGCTCCATGAAACATAGGGTAGGTGTCGCCATAACCGGGGTATAATAAGTCAAATACTTCTTTAGTGAAATAAGACCATCCTTCTTGATCAAAATATTGCGCATGGTTTTTACCAATCGTATGTTGAAAATCTCTTTGAAAATCAGTAACAATTTCGTGCAGCGGTTCAGCTGCTGGTCCAAAATAGTAGGGACTGTCAACACCTTGTTCGTGAAAGTCAACATGAATTTGAGGATACCATTTGTGGTATTCTTTTAGGCGTTGTTGTGTTTCTTTTTGAGACACCCATGCCCAATCACGGTTCAAGTCGAAGTAATAATGATTGTATCTTCCTCCTGGCCAGTCTTCATAATGTTCGTTTGCAATGGGCTTACCATCAAAGGGAGTGCTTTTTACTTGATTGTACCAATTGACATAGCGATCCCGACCATCAGGGTTAATGCATGGATCCATAAGTACCACAAGGTTTTCAAGCCATGCAGCTTTTTCAGTAACTAAGGTGTAGATGGTTTTCATTGCGGCTTCTGTACTCACCGCTTCATTTCCATGAATATTATAACTCAGCCAAACAACGCTTTTTGGGGCTAAAGAAGAAGCTGTTCCTTCTTTTAAACCTGATTGTATTAAATGGTTTTCCCGAATTTCGTCGAGCTTTGATAAATTTTCAGCAGTTGAAATCGATGCTAATTGCAACGATCTTCCTTCATAGGTTGTACCGTATGATGATAGGTTGACTTGATCAGATGCTGCTGCAACTGCAGTGAAATACGCCACAACCTGATGATGTCTAGTGAACTGTGTTCCTAATTCATAACCTAAAAATTCGCTTGGCGAAGGTATTTTTTGAGCAAATACGATAGTAAAAGAGCAACAAAAAAAGAGGCTCAGGAAGATGTTTTTCATGGAGTGGTCATTAAGTTGATGGTAAAGATAAAATTTATCCGATATTTTTATATTCCTTTGATAAGGAATATCTTTACTCATACGAATGTCATTTATGCAATCTCAACAAATTTCTTACAGAGACACCGGTTTTGTTTCAAAAATGATCTGCGATCTTTTTGAAGGGAAAGAGGCGTTGAGTGCTTTTTATGGCAACATGCCTACCGTAGATAACTTTAAATTACAGTTATTAGATAAGCAAAAGAATTTCACTCAAAACCAACGTGAAATTTTAGTTTCATCACTTGTGAGTCAATATGGATCATTATTGCAAAAAGGGAGTCCAGTAGATGTAAATATCCAACGCCTTGCTTTACCCAATACTTTTACGATTACAACAGGCCATCAACTCAATTTGATGACTGGACCTTTGTATTTTTTATATAAAATAATCAGCACCCTTAATCTGTGTAAAACACTGAAAAAGGCGCACCCAGAATTTAATTTTGTACCCATTTATTGGATGGCAACAGAAGATCACGATTTTGATGAAATTTCATTTTTTAATTTCAATCGAAAAAATTTCAAATGGGATCGCGAAAAAGCTGGAGCGGTTGGACGTTTTTCTTTGGATGGCTTGGAACCTTTGTTTGCTTTATTCGATAAGGAATTGGGTTCGTCGTCTTCTGCGCAAGAAATCAAAAATTTAATAAAGAAGAGTTATTTATCTTCTTCCTCGCTTACAGAAGCCACACGTAAACTAGTGCATGAATTATTCCATTTGGAAGGTTTGGTTATTCTCGATGGTGATGATCGTCCTTTGAAGCAGGTTTTTATTCCTAAGATGAAAGAAGAGTTACTTTCGAGTAGCTGCCAAACTGAAGTAGAAAAAACTATCAGTAAACTTCAATCGGAATATGATTCTGAATATGTGCCTCAGGTCAACCCGAGGGAAATCAATCTGTTTTATCTAACAGATGCTGATCGCTTACGTTTGGTTCGAACGCCAAATGGATTTTCGGATGCAGATAGCACCATGTCTTGGACTCAAATCGAATTGCTTCAAGAACTCCAAGAAACTCCTAATCGCTTTTCTCCAAATGTATTGATGCGTCCTTTATATCAAGAAACAATTTTACCTAATCTGTGCTATATCGGTGGAGGAGGAGAGTTGGCTTATTGGTTAGAATTAAAAGCTTATTTTGAATCCCAAAAAGTGCCTTTTCCTATACTATTACACCGAAATGCTGCTGTGCTTGTACCTAGAAAACTGGCAGATAAAATCGAACATTTACAGTTAACTCCTGCAGATGTTTTTTTAAAGCGTTCTTCTTTAATTAATAAAAAAGTACGTCAGATTAGTAACATCGATCTGGACCTTCAGCCCTTTAAAAAAGCACTAGAAGAACAGTTTGTTCATCTAGAAAGTTTGGTTTTAGAAACGGATGCTTCTTTTGAAGGAGCTGTTAAAGCACAACAAGTAAAACAGTTCAAAGGAATTGACAACCTAGAACAACGTTTGCTGAAAGCTCAGAAGCGTAAGCTTGCTGATCAGGTGCAGCGTTTAACCCTGTTGCATGACGCTCTTTTTCCGAATGAATCACTCCAAGAGCGAACGGTCAATTTTTCTGAATTTTACTTAGAATATGGAAGCGAAATTCTTTCTCTTTTATCGAAACAACTTGATCCACTTTCCTTGAAATTCGATTGGATTGTTTTAGACTAATTCTTTTTGCTAAAATTTCGTTGGAGTTTTTTCTGACCGAAGATTAAATTGTATTTTTGCGTATGGAAGAAAAAGTACTCATTTTAGACTTCGGATCGCAGTACACACAATTAATTGCACGTCGTGTCCGAGAGTTGTTTATCTATTGCGAAATACACCCGTATAATAATCCACCTCAAGACTTAAGCCCTTTTAAAGCGGTTATTTTATCCGGGTCTCCTTATTCCGTTCGTTCAGAAGATGCACCGCATCCTGATTTATCTGGAATTCGTGGAAAACTGCCTTTACTTTCAGTTTGTTATGGAGCACAATATTTAGCACATTTTTCAGGAGGAAAAGTTAGTCCTTCGAATATTAGAGAGTACGGACGCGCCAATTTGTCTTTTGTAGCTTCAGACGAAGCTTTCTTCAATTCAATTGAAACGGGAAGTCAAGTATGGATGAGTCACAGTGATACCATAAAAGAATTACCAACAGGTGGGGTTAGACTAGCGAGTACCTCAGATGTAGAAAATGCTGCTTATCGAATAGCGGGTGAATCTACATATGCGATTCAGTTTCACCCAGAAGTATATCATACAACCGACGGAAAACAATTGTTATCTAATTTCTTAGTTGATATTGCTGGAGTGAAACAAGACTGGACTCCAGATTCTTTTGTTTCAATGACTTTAGAGTCGTTGCGTAAACAAATCGGATCAGAGAAAGTTATACTAGGCTTATCTGGTGGAGTTGATTCTACAGTTGCTGCAATCTTATTGCATCAAGCTATTGGAGATCAACTGACCTGTATTTTCGTTAATAACGGATTACTTCGTAAAGATGAATTCTCGAGTGTATTGGAGCAATACAACGGTATGGGATTGAACGTGAAAGGCGTTGATGCCTCAAAACGTTTTTTAGATAAATTAGCTGGAATTTCTGATCCAGAAGCTAAACGAAAAGCCATAGGAAACACCTTTATCGATGTTTTTGATGACGAATCTAAATTGATCGATGGTGCTACATGGTTGGCACAAGGAACAATATATCCTGATGTTATTGAGTCTATTTCTGTTAATGGACCATCAGCAACAATCAAGTCGCACCACAATGTAGGAGGTTTGCCGGATTATATGAAATTGAAAATTGTAGAGCCTCTTCGTATGCTTTTCAAGGACGAAGTAAGACGTGTTGGAACAAGTTTAGGGATCGATGCAGAGTTGATTGGAAGACATCCTTTTCCTGGACCAGGTTTAGCAATTCGTATTTTAGGGGATATCACTCCCGAAAAAGTAAGCATGCTACAAGAGGTAGATGCTATTTTTATCAATGGTTTAAAGCGTGATGGACTGTACGACAAAGTATGGCAAGCAGGTGCTATTTTACTTCCTGTGAATAGTGTAGGGGTAATGGGCGATGAGCGAACCTATGAGAAATGTGTTGCTCTTCGAGCTGTTTCATCTACCGATGGAATGACTGCTGACTGGGTAGATTTACCCTATGAATTTTTGCAAAAGACTTCCAATGATATAATTAATCGTGTGCAAGGGGTAAATCGCGTGGTATATGATATCAGCTCCAAACCACCAGCAACGATTGAATGGGAATAATTTTTAACTTCGTATATGCGTATTAAATATCTTGTATTAACATTTCTTGTATTGTTTACGCTGACTTTGACTGCTCAGGTCAAGCCAGATTCTTTTGAACGTCATAAAGTGAAAAAGAAAGAGACATTATACGGATTAGCCCGAAAATACAATGTTCAAATCGAACAGATTGAGCAGTACAATCCGTTGATTAAAAAAATTGGTTTGAAGAAAAGAATGATTCTTCAAATTCCAGTTTATAAAAAGCCAGAGCCGATAACCAAAGCAAGTTTACCCGATAGTTTGTCTATGTATTTAGTTCAGCTAAAAGAAACAAAATGGCGCCTTGCTTATCGTTACGGTATCACCATTCAGGAATTAGAACAATACAATCCGGATATTGTTTCGGGTTTAAAAATCGGACAAGAGATTATAGTACCCAAACGCACAGAAACTCAAACCTTGAAATTGGAGAAAGAGTTTAACTACTATACCGTTAAACCCAAAGAAGGTTTTTATCGTTTAGAAAAAAAATTAGGTGTTGCTCAGGCAGATTTAATTTCCTTAAACCCCATACTTCAAACTACAGGTTTACAAGAAGGAATGATTTTAAAAATCCCATTAGAACAAACGGGTGACCTCAAAATAGAGAATGATCTTTTGGTTGAAAAGAATGACTTGCGTGATTCTATTCCGTTCAATTCTAAAGTAACCTTAGGATTGTTGTTGCCTTTTAATGCAAATAAAATAGAGTTCGACTCTATTGAAAAGACTAAAACTCTTTTAAAGAAAAGAAATCTTCATACCCTTGCCTTAGACTTTTACTCAGGTGTTGTTATGGCGGTTAAAGAAGCCGGTCAATTAGGAATTGAAGTAGTTCTGGATGTTGTGGACACTCAGAATGATAAGGCCTATATACAAACAGAATTTCAAAATAGAGATTGGTCTAAAACTGACGTTTTGATTGGTCCAATGATTCCTTCAAACTTTGATATCTTGTCCTTACAAGATAGCCTTAGCTTGATTCCCATGGTGGCGCCACTTTCTTCTAACCCAGTGATCAGGCGACCCAACGTATACCAGTCGGTTACTTCCCCAGAGTTGTTGAGAGAAAAGATGTTCACCTATTTAAATACGGTTCTCGATTCTACACAGAATGTGTTGATTATTACTGACACGTTGAACAGGGAAGTAGAAAAACAATTACACAACCGTTTTCCTTTTGCTCAGATTTTACGACCTGAGTTGGGAGGATACGTAGTGCCAGACTTGATAGATTCCTTATTAGTAGATACTTTGTCTAATAAGGTTGTTTTTGAATCTCAGAACTTAGGACTTATCGCCAGTGTTACCTCTTTACTCAATTCGCAAGTATCGAAAAAGCGTGATGTGCAATTGTTTACCACTCTAAGGTCGAATGCTTATGATGATTCCAATATATCTAAAAAGCAATTGGGGAATTTAAAATTCACCTATACAGCAGGAGCATATTCAGATGACAGTAATCGTTCAGAGAAATTTGATTCCCTCTACGTTAGTTCTTTTGGGGATTTACCCAAACGAGAAGCGCTGAGAGGATATGACGTGACTATGGATGTGATTTTGCGTTTAGCACATCAGAAACAGTTGTGTACGGATAGTATTGGAGAGACAGAATACATCGAATCTCGATTTGATTATGTACCCAACCTCAATGCTGGCTATCAAAATCGTGCGTTCTACTTGTTAGAGCATAGCGGTTATGAAGTTTTTGAAATTAAGAAATGAGGCTTAGAACTCTATTTATCTCAATAGTTTTTGTAATTTTAAGCCCGGTAAATAACTAACAATACTACTAATAACCGGATGTCAAACACCAAATATATATTTGTTACTGGAGGAGTTACTTCTTCCTTAGGAAAAGGAATCATTGCAGCTTCTTTAGCGAAGCTTCTACAAGCACAGAAGTACCGTGTAACGATTCAGAAGTTTGACCCTTATATCAATGTCGACCCTGGTACGCTTAATCCCTACGAGCACGGCGAGTGTTTTGTAACGGATGACGGTGCAGAAACCGACCTTGATTTAGGACATTATGAACGTTTCTTAAACGTTTCCACTTCACAAGCAAACAACGTAACAACAGGGCGAGTTTATCAGAGTGTTATTGATAAAGAACGCAAAGGTGTTTTTCTTGGAAAAACAGTACAAGTTGTGCCGCATATCACCAACGAAATCAAAGAACGTATGTGTCTTTTGGGGGAGTCGGGAGATTATGATATTGTAATTACAGAAATTGGAGGTACTGTAGGGGATATAGAATCACTTCCTTATGTAGAGGCTGTTCGTCAATTGATTTGGGAACTTGGCGATGAGAACGCAATGGTTATACATTTAACCTTAGTTCCATACCTCTCTGCAGCTGGTGAATTAAAAACCAAGCCAACACAGCATTCTGTGAAAACGCTAATGGAAAGCGGTGTAAAAGCCAATGTTCTTGTGTGTAGGACAGAACACAAAATATCGGATGATATCAAACGAAAACTAGCCTTGTTTTGCAATGTGAAACAAGAAGCTGTTATCGAGTCTATTGATGCTGAAACCATCTATGATGTTCCTTTGTTGATGTTAGACGAAGGTCTAGATCAAGTGGTTTTGAATATGTTGAAGCTAGAAAGCAGAACAATTAATTTAGATCAATGGAAAGAGTTTTTAAGAAAACATAAAAACCCAAAAGAGCAAATTACAATTGGTCTGATTGGAAAATACGTAGAACTACAAGATTCCTATAAATCTATTTTAGAATCCTTAATTCATTCTGGTGCTGCCAATGAAGTTAAGGTTAAGGTTGTCTCAATTCATTCAGAATTTTTAAATGCTGTAAATGTATCTGAAAAACTGAAGAATCTTGATGGCGTAATTGTTGCTCCAGGATTTGGAGGTCGAGGTACAGAAGGTAAGATTGACGCTGTTCGTTATGTTCGTGAAAACAACATTCCATTCTTAGGAATTTGTTTGGGAATGCAAATGGCTGTTATTGAACACGCTCGTAACGTTATGGGACTTAAAGATGCCAATTCAATTGAAATGGATGAACATTGTGCTGAGCCTGTAATTTCAATTATGGAAAATCAGAAAACAATAACCGATATGGGAGGCACCATGAGGTTAGGTGCTTGGGATTGTGATTTGTTAGAAGGATCTCTGGCACATAAAGCTTACGGTAAAAACACCATTTCGGAACGTCACCGTCACCGTTATGAATTCAATGATCAATACAGAAAAGAAGTTGAGGCTTCTGGGCTAAAAGCTACTGGAATTAACCCTAAAACAGGTTTAGTTGAGGTGGTTGAGAATCCGGATCATCCTTGGTTTGTGGGAGTTCAATACCACCCAGAATATAAAAGTACGGTACTCAATCCACATCCTTTATTTGTCGATTTTGTACAAGCAAGTTTACAATTCAATCACTCAAAATAACCTACTTAATTAGGAACCTAATATTATGGAACAGAAAAAATTTGACCCCTGGCAATTTGTAGGATTTTTCCTTATTGCACTGATTCTTACTTGGATGCTTTATAACCAACCTCCGGTTGATGAAGCTACAGATGAAACTGTAACTCAGACAGAATCATCGGCAAATGAAACTAGCGAAACACCAGTTTCTGTAGTTTTAAATGACTCGCTTCAGAGTCAGCAATTACAAGCTGCTTTTGGCTCTTTTGCAAATTTATTTCAAAATAATTCTAGTGCAGAAGTTAGTTTGGAAAACGAAAAGCTAGCCATTGTTTTTGCTCCTAAGGGAGCTCAAATTTTGAGCTTACGATTAAAAGAATTTAGCAATTATAAGGAAGAGCCTTTATATCTTATCAAAGAAAATCAAAGCTTCAATTATAGTTTTACTACCGCAGACGGAAGGGTGTTGAATTCATCGGATTTTTATTTTACTCCAAAAATAACCGAACGAAGTGGAAACCAAATTGTAACCCTTACGGCAGCTGTTAGTGCTTCTCAGTATATTATTTTTGAATATCAAATCAATGCAGACGATTATATGATTGATTTTTCAATTCGTTCTGAAGGTATGCGTCGATTGATTAACACAAAAGAGCAACAACAAATTACTTGGGATTTAAAGGCTTTAAGGAATTCTAGAAGTATTGAGTACGAGAACCGATATCATTTGTTGACTTACGGTTTTGAGGATGATAAAATCGATTACCTATCTGGAGCTTCGGACGACGAAGACGAAGATAAAGATGTACACTGGATTTCATACAAACAACATTTTTTCAATTCAATTTTAATCCCATCAAAAGCATTTGAAACGGTAAACTTTACTTCTGAAAGTTTAGTGGATTCGGATATAGTAGATCAAGAGTTTACCAAGGTATATCAAACGAAAATACCGGTTGTGTCTGATGGAGAAATCAATCAGAACTTCAAATGGTATTTTGGACCTACAGAATACGATACTTTAGCACAATACGAACTAGGATTAGAGGATTCTATTGACTTTGGTTGGGGTATTTTTGGTTGGATCAATAAATATATTTTCACACCGACCTTTAATTTCTTAAGCTCTTATTTACCTTACGGAATTGCAATTATCGTCATGACCGTTTTGGTACGTTTGGTAATGTCTCCGGTGACCTATAAATCATACGTTTCACAAATTAAGATGAAGGTTTTGAAGCCTGAGGTTGATGAGATATCGGCTAAGCACAAAGATGACTCCGTAAAACGTCAGCAAGAAACCATGGCCTTATATTCCAAAGCTGGTGCCAACCCCATGTCGGGATGTTTGCCTGCTTTAATACAATTGCCCGTATTTTATGCACTTTTCAGTTTCTTCCCTGTAGCTTTTGCTTTACGTCAAAAAAGCTTCTTATGGGCCGATGATTTATCTTCTTATGATTCTGTTTACGACTTAGGATTCAATATTCCTTTTTACGGAGACCACATTAGTTTGTTTCCCATTTTGGCTTCTATCGCAATCTTCTTTTATACTATGATGACTGCTGGTCAGCAAGCTGCACCGCAACAGCCGGGTATGCCCAACATGAAAGTGATCATGTACCTCATGCCTTTGATGATGTTATTCTTTTTTAACAACTACGCGAGTGGTTTGAGCTTGTATTACTTCGTTTCGAATGTACTAACTATTGTCTTAATGCTCGTTATCAAGCACTTCATTGTTGACGATGCTAAGATTTTGACTCAGCTTGAAGAAAATAAGAAGAAACCAAAGAAGAAAGGTGGTTTCTCAACTCGTTTGCAACAAGCTATGGAACAGGCAGAACAACAGAAAAAGTTGAAAGGAAAGAAGTAATCATATTCCCTTTTTTCGCTAGGGTTCTTGTCAAGGTTCTATTTATTATCTTTGTATCATGAAAAAGAAAGTCGTTGTTGGCCTCTCTGGAGGTGTCGATTCTAGTGTTGCTGCATATTTGCTCCAAGAGCAGGGGTATGAAGTTATCGCTCTTTTCATGAAAAATTGGCATGATGAGACCGTTACGCTTTCCAATGAATGCCCTTGGTTAGAAGACAGTAACGATGCCATGATTGTTGCTGATAAACTTGGCATTCCTTTTCAGACCGTAGACTTGAGTGTTGAGTACAAGGATCGTATTGTGGATTATATGTTTGCCGAATATCAAAAAGGACGTACGCCAAATCCTGATGTCTTGTGCAATCGTGAAATCAAATTCGATGTCTTTATGGATATTGCTCTTTCACTTGGTGCTGACTATGTAGCTACTGGACATTATTGTCGAACTGATATTCAAGTTAATGCTGAGAGTAAATCCGTTCACCGTTTATTGAGCGGGGCGGATAACAACAAAGACCAATCGTATTTTTTGTGTCAATTGACCCAAGAACAATTATCCAAGGTTTTATTCCCTATTGGTGAATTACAGAAGTCAGAAGTTAGAGAAATTGCCGCAGAACAAGATTTGATTACAGCCGACAAAAAAGATTCTCAAGGTCTGTGTTTTATTGGAAAAGTAAGTTTGCCAGACTTTTTACAGCAAAAACTTTCAGCCAAACAAGGTGATATCATTGAGATTTCGGAGTCTAACAAAGCCTATAGTCAAACGCAAGAAACATTTGCAACTCAAAAAGATTCCTTACTATATCACAGTACCAAAAGAAGGTACCAGACTTCTGATGGAAAGCGTGTTGGTGCGCATCAAGGAGCTCATTTTTTTACCAAGGGGCAACGTAAAGGTTTGGGTGTTGGAGGTACTCCAGAACCCTTGTTTATTATAGATACTGATGTGGAAGAAAACGTTGTCTATACAGGTCAAGGTAAGCAGCATCCGGGCCTATTACGACGTGGCTTACTCGTTGCACATGATGAAGTACATTGGGTGCGAGAAGACCTAAAAATCGCTCTTGGTGAAACCTTAGCTGTTCGAGCTCGAATTCGATACCGTCAACCGTTAGAAAAAGCAACGTTGTACAATGAAAAAGAAGGCTTGTTTGTGTTGTTTGATAATCCACAAACCGCAATTAGTGAAGGACAATTTGTTGCTTGGTACGCAGATGAAGAACTTCTTGGTTCTGGTGTTATTTCTTAAGCCTTAGCTGTTTCTTTTTGTACTACAGTATCAAAATCCAAAACCACTTGATTGTGAAGTATATCTTCGAAAGTCTCTTCTTTACGAATCAGATGTGCTTGTTTATTGATCCATAATACTTCAGCAGGACGGAATCTTGAATTATAATTGCTAGCCATGGTTTGACAATAAGCTCCAGCATTACGAAACACTAGATAATCACCTTCGTTTATTTCTGATATTTTGCGGTTACTACCAAAGGTGTCTGTTTCGCAGATATACCCTACTACGGAATAAAAACGCTCTCGCCCTTCGGTATTCGAAATATTTTCTATTTCATGATGTGAACCGTAAAACATAGGGCGGATGAGGTGATTGAAACCGCTGTCGATCTGTGCAAAAACGGTTGAGGTTGTCTGTTTAACAACATTTACTTTGGAAATGAAATAACCAGCTTCACTGACTAAAAATTTACCAGGCTCAAATGCTAGTGTCAACTCTCTCCCATATTCTGTACAAAAGTCATTGAATTTTTCGGTCAAGCGCTCACCCAACTCTTCAATATTGGTTTCAATATCTCCGATTTTATAAGGTACTTTAAATCCAGAACCAAAGTCAATAAAACTGAGATCTCTGAAGTTTTTTGCAGTTTCGAATAAAATCTCAGACGCATGAAGAAAAACATCGATGTCTAGAATGTCACTTCCAGTGTGCATGTGAATTCCATTGATGTTCATTTTAGTGTTTTCGGTAATCCGAATTAAATGAGGTATTTGATGAATTGAAATTCCGAATTTAGAATCGATATGACCTACAGAAATATTTGAATTTCCTCCAGCCATTACGTGTGGGTTTATTCGAATACAAACCGGCACTGTTGGATATTTACTTCCGAATTGCTCTAAAATAGAAAGGTTGTCAATGTTTATTTGTGCTCCGAGTTTTGCAACTTCTTCAATTTCTGATAACGAAACACCATTAGGAGTGAAGATGATTGAACTCGGTTCAAAGCCTGCTGCAAGTCCAAGACGTACCTCTTGTATAGAAACGGTATCGAGACCAGCACCAAGGGTTTGGATGTATTTTAAAATGGAGACGTTAGAAAGCGCTTTTGTGGCATAGTTCAATTTCAGACTTTTTACTCCACTAAAGGCATTGCTTAAGCTATCGTATTGAAATTTTATTTTTTCAGCATCGTAAACATAAAGAGGGCCTCCAAATTCTTCTGCAACTGAACGTAATTCTGCGTAATTCATTTTGTAATCTTTGATACAAAAGTAAAAACAATTTTCATCTGTGAAAGGGCTTTATAAGAATATATTAAAAATATAAAATAATGTTTTAAATATAACAAAATACTTTTCCTGTGGATTGATTTTAATTGATTTAACTTCTTTATTTTTGTTGGAATAAATTTTAAAATAATGAACTTACACGAATATCAAGGGAAAGAGATCTTAGCTAGTTTTGGCGTAGCAATACAACGTGGTATTGTGGCACAAACTGCTGAAGAAGCTGTAACCGCAGCAGAAACACTAACCAAAGAAACGGGTACTGGATGGCATGTGATTAAAGCACAGATTCACGCCGGTGGCCGTGGAAAAGGTGGTGGTGTAAAACTTGCAAAAAGCCTTGATGAAGTTTCAACTATAGCAGGTCAAATTATTGGCATGCAACTCATTACTCCACAAACTCCTCCGCAAGGAAAGCCTGTTCATCAGGTATTGATTTGTGAAGATGTGTACTATCCGGGAGCTTCAGAAACGAGTGAATTTTATGTTTCTGTTTTATTGAATCGTGCTACGGGTAGAAACATGATTATGTATTCTACTGAAGGTGGAATGGATATCGAAACAGTAGCAGAAGAAACACCACACTTAATTTTTACTGAAGAAATTGACCCAGCTACTGGGATGTTACCCTTTCAAGCTCGTAAAGTTGCTTTCAACTTAGGTTTAAGAGGTCAAGCGTTTAAGGAGATGACTAAGTTTATTACCGCATTGTATACTGCGTATGATAAGTCTGATTCTTCTCTATTTGAAATTAATCCTGTACTTAAAACATCAGACGATCGTATTTTAGCTGTAGATGCTAAAGTATCGATTGATGATAACGCTCTTTTCCGTCACAAGGATTATTTAGCGCTTCGCGATATCCGTGAAGAAAACGTTATTGAAGTTGAAGCTGGAGAAGTTGGATTGAACTATGTTGATCTTCATGGTAATGTAGGTTGCATGGTTAACGGAGCCGGTTTGGCAATGGCAACTATGGACTTAATTAAGCAAGCGGGAGGAGATCCAGCTAATTTTTTAGATGTTGGTGGTACAGCAGACGCTGCTCGTGTAGAAACCGCATTTCGTTTGATATTGAAAGATCCAAACGTAAAAGCTATTTTAGTTAACATCTTCGGTGGTATCGTACGTTGTGATCGTGTAGCCCAAGGAATTGTAGATGCATACACTAACTTAGGAGATGCTATAAACGTTCCTATCATTGTTCGCTTACAAGGAACAAATGCTGATATTGCAAAAGAATTAATTGACAGTTCAGGTTTGAATGTACTTTCGGCTACAGCTTTTCAAGAAGCAGCAGATAAGGTTCAAGAAGCTATTGGCTAAGTTTTTTAGCACTAAAATTCATATGTTTAGTGAGCATTTCACTACTCAGTTTATATAAAAAAAAGGTTCCTAAAGGGAACCTTTTTTTATGTAGTATTCTCTGTTAATCTAAAAACACTATGGCAGTTGTCAAGATTACTTGATGGCCTGTTTGTATTGGCTTAGCGTTACGATTTTATCATCCTTTATGAAGTAACTTTCGTGGATGTAGTATTCTGTAACATCATCTTCTTCGCCAGGAACTGTTATTTTAAATCCAGCCTGTACATGTTCACCACCTTGCGACGGGTCAATATCTACAGAATAGGCGTATTGAAAATCCCAACTTACAGAAGGATCGTCTGCTTCTAAACCTGCTTTAAATTCTTCAAAATTATTTGTAGTTTTTCCTGAAGGATCTGTAATTTTTACTGTGTCAATAAAATATTCTCTCATTCCTTCAAAGTTTCTAGACGACCATTCTTTGTCTAAAGCAACTACACGATCAATAGCACTCTGTGTGCCTAAATGCCATTGTAATTCAGGAATGTCAGGATTGGGATGAAACCCGATCATGCGTTCTTTTGCAGCTTCTGTGTTCTGAGTTGTGCATGCACTCAATAGGAGTGAGGCAACAAGTAGTTTTAGTATGTTTTTCATAAGTATAAATAGTTAAACTACAATATACGATTTTAATTGCATTGAGCAATTAATGAAAAAACAGATCTCTTGTTTTATCTAAAAGATTTATGGTGTTATGCGTATATTTTTTTCCATAAATTTTTACCCGTAACAGCAGTTGTTGTTATGAAGCCAGAAAAAAGAGCACCACCAACTCCGGCAGTTACAATATCTTGACCTGTTAAAAACAACCCTTTGATAGGTGTTCTTGGATTCAGAAACTTTTGCTTATACCGATCGGGTGTATGCTCTAATCCATAGAGTTCACCATGTTCATAATTGACAAAGTGTTTTGTCGTAAGGGGAGTAGATAATTCATAACAATCGATCTTATCTTTTAAGTGTGGAAAATGCTCAAATAAATGGTTTAGTAAACGCTGCGAGAAACGCTCTTTATACGCTTCATAGGTTTCGCCTCTCTTCATCCAACGTGTTGCATCCCATTGGTGAAAACTTTCATAGGGCAATAAGGTAATGATGTCAATGGTACTTTTGTTCGGATAACGTTCAGACCAACTAGGATCTTTTGCCGATGGAAATGACACATACACTACGGGAAAGGGTTGTTCGTGATCTTTCAGAAAACGATCTACACAGCCATCGTGATTTAAGTCTCCTGGATAAATCCACAAATTTTTCTTAGGAAGTCCGAGTTCTTCGGGAGTTCCATTCAATCCGATATACAAACATCCATGAGCAACAGAAGGTTTTACCTTGGTCAATTGCTCTGAAAATTCTTTATAGATTTTTTGATCCTTGGGAATCATCTTTTTGTAGGTATTCATAATTCCAGCTCCACTTATAATTATCGGAGCATAAAATGTTTTTCCATCGCTCATTTTCACTCCAATGGCGCGTTGCTTGTCGAGGATTATTTCTTCTACTTCAGCATTGATCAAGATGGTTCCTTTTGCGGCCTCAATGACGGGGTCAATTGTATTTACAATTTGTGATGATCCACCAATAGGAAAACTTCCTCCTCCAAAATAATGCTTCACAACCGACGCATGCATGGCAAAACTACTTTGCTTCGGTGGGAGTCCATAATCGCCATATTGTCCGCAGAGTACTTTAATCAGCTCTTCGTTGTCTGTAAGTGAACGCAACACTTCATAGGTGGTTTTGTCAGAGAATTCTTTGTAGGGTTTTTGCAGCATCCCACCGATCAGGTTCCCTATTATTTTTGGAAGCGCTTTATTGATGTAAAATTTCCCCATAGCCTTGTTGGCCTTAAAAACGATATCAACATAAGCTTCAATAGCCCTGCGCTCTTCTGGGAAATAACCAACCATTTTATCTATGAATGCATCGACTCCTTTTACAAAGTCATAGTGCTTGTCTCCGATAATGATCTGATCATATACCTCCCCCATATCGGCCCAATGCAGGTTTTTGTCGGTGATGTAATCGAACATTTTACGCAGGGCGCTGTTTTCTTTTTGAACCTCTCCGATATAATGAATTCCTACATCCCATTCATACCCCTTTCTTTTGAAAACATGAGTAAAACCACCAGCCGTATAATGGCGTTCTAATAGCAACACTTTCTTACCTTCTTTCGCTAAAAAAGCTGCGGTTGTTAAACTCCCCATTCCTGTCCCAATAATTATAGCGTCGTACTGTTCTTCAAGTTGGAGTGGTTTTTTATAGGATTGAATCATTCAAAAATATTTTGTTTCTTAAAATTACAATTTTTAAGTTTCAAATCCTATAGTGCTATTTACTAGAAATGATCTATGAATAATATATGTTTCATTTGTTTTCTATACATTTATTGGGCTATTAATATTATTCAAAACAATGCCCATATGAAAACTATAAACCTCTTCGTTTTAAATACGCTGTTTGCATATTCTTTATTTGCACAGGAACGACAAATACCCATCGATACTCTTGTCACAACAAATCACAGCACAACGATAAAAGGTGCTGCGGTTAACTATCAGGCACAAACGGGTACACAGCCGGTATGGAATGAGGATGGCAAGCCTATTGCAACTCTTTTTTATACCTACTATAAAAGGACCAATGATAAAAGTAAAGCCAAACGACCCATCATTTTTTCTTTTAATGGCGGACCTGGCTCTGCTTCAGTTTGGATGCATGTTGCCTATACTGGTCCAAAGGTCTTACGCATAGATTCGGAAGGCTATCCTGTTCAGCCCTACGGTTTTCAGACCAATCCATACTCCATATTAGATATTGCCGATATTGTATTCATCAATCCAGTGAATACAGGTTATTCTAGAATTGTTGAATACGAAGGCGAAAAAGAAAAGAAAGAAACCTTTTTTGGAATCAATGAAGATGTCAAATATCTGGCCGAATGGATGAATACCTTTGTCAATAGAAAACAGCTTTGGGAAGCGCCAAAATACATCATTGGAGAAAGTTATGGCGGAACTCGCGTAATGGGACTTTCGCTGGCTTTACAAAATCAGCAGTGGATGTATTTGAATGGTGTGATTATGGTTTCTCCAGCAGATTACAAAGTGTTGCGTGTTGGCGGACCCGTTTCCTCTGCATTGAATTTACCTTATTATACAGCAGCAGCCTGGTATCACAAACAACTCTCTCCTGAACTTCAGAATAAGGATTTGACGGATATACTTCCTGCAGCCGAAAAATTTGCAATAGATAAACTTACTCCAGCGCTGATTCGTGGTGGTTTTTTAAGTCTAGAAGAAAAACAAAAGATAGCAAAGCAAATGGCTTTTTACTCGGGACTTAGTGAGGAAGTAATACTACAGCACAATCTTGATGTGCCCAACTCATTTTTCTGGAAAGAACTTTTACGAGATGAAGGAAAAAGCATAGGTCGCTTAGATTCTCGATATACCGGAATTGATAAAATGGAAGCTGGTATGCGCCCAGATTACAGTCCAGAGTTAACCTCTTGGTTGCATTCATTTACACCGGCAATTAATCACTACATCCGAAAAGAGTTGAATTTCAAAACAGATATGAAATACAATATGTTTGGTCCCGTTCGCCCTTGGAATAATGATAATGATAACACACGTGATAACCTAAGACAAGCCATGGCTCAAAACCCCTATTTAGAGGTGCTGATTCAATCGGGTTATTACGATGGAGCAACGACCTATTTCAATGCCAAATACACCCAATGGCAGGTAGATCCTAGTGGAAAAATGAAGGACCGTTTTCATTTCGAAGGTTATCGTTCGGGTCATATGATGTATTTGCGTCGTGAGGATCTAATCAAAGCCAATGAGGATCTTCGAATCTTTATTAAGAATTCAGCAGCAAACGGAAAACCAGCGAAATACTAAGCGAGAAGTTTAATTTTCCGATTCCATTCTCGGAGTCCGTAAAATGATAATGCAAAGTAGAGTAGCGTTAAAATAAAGTAAATGTATAGCTCTTTGTTGAGGTATAGTCCGAGGGTTACACCATTGACTATAATCCAATAATACCAGCCGCTAAGGATTTTCTTAGCTTCAAGATAACTTGCTATAAAGCTAAAAATTGTAGTGAAAGCGTCTAGATAGGGGTTACTGGCTTCTGTGTAATTACTCAGAACATAGCCCAGAAAAAGAGCAGTAATGACGCCCAGAAAGATATAGCTTAGGTGTCTTTTGGGAAGCACATCAATGATTGGCAGTTCTTGCGTATTAACTTTTGAATTCCAAAGGTAATAGCCATAAAAGCCAATGAGTACGTAATAGCAATATAATATGGATTCGGCATAAAGTCCTATTCGATAGAACAAAAAGATACTGACCAAAGAGCCCGTAATCCCAAAAAACCAACAGTAGATATTTTCCTTGATCAATAAAATCAGAAAGGTAAGACTCAGTCCAACTGCTACAATTTCGAGTGCTAAATTCATTATAGTTGTTCTTTCAACGCTTTGATTTTATCACGTAAACTAGCAGCTTCAACAAAGTTTAAGTCCTTTGCTGCAATCTCCATCAACTTTCTTGTGTCTCGAACCTTTTGTTCGATTTGTGGTTTAGTCAAATATCGAGTAGCCTCTTCCGCTGCTTTCTTTGATTCTTTTTCTGATGCAAAAGTGGCAACAGAGTTTTTTGAAAGCGCACTGTCCAAGGACTTGTTCAAAGCGGTAGGAACTTGATTATGTAGTGTGTTATATTCCATTTGTTTTTGTCTACGATAGGTGGTCTGATCCATCGTAAACTGCATGCTTTTCGTAATTCGATCGGCGTAAAAAATAGCCAATCCATTTACGTTTCTTGCAGCTCTTCCTACGGTTTGGGTAAGGGATCGATTCGAACGTAAAAAACCTTCCTTATCGGCGTCTAAAATTGCAACCAAAGATACTTCTGGTAAGTCCAAGCCCTCTCTTAAAAGATTAACTCCGATAAGAACATCGAAGACACCTTTCCTCAAATCTTGCATAATCTCTACACGTTCTAAGGTGTCTACATCACTATGAATATAGCGACAACGAATTTGTATGCGACTCATGTATTTGGTGAGTTCCTCAGCCATTCGTTTTGTGAGGGTTGTAACTAAAGTTCGCTCATCTTTTTCGTTTCTTTTGTGAATTTCTTCGATCAAATCGTCAATCTGATTTTCACTAGGGCGAACCTCAATTACAGGATCGAGTAGTCCGGTTGGACGAATAATTTGTTCAACAAAAACACCTTCTGTTTTCTCCAATTCATAATCAGCAGGAGTAGCACTTACATAAAGCACTTGGTTTTGCAAGGTTTCAAACTCTTCAAACTTTAAAGGTCGATTGTCCATTGCAGCCGGAAGTCTGAAACCGTATTCAACCAAATTTTCTTTTCGACTTCGATCCCCTCCATACATCGCATGAACTTGTGAAACCGTAACGTGACTTTCATCGATCACCATTAAAAATTCATCCGGAAAGTAATCCAATAAACAGAAGGGTCTTGTGCCTGGATTTCTACCGTCCAAATAACGAGAATAGTTTTCAATTCCAGAACAGTAACCCAATTCACGAATCATTTCCAGATCAAAATTGGTGCGTTCTTCTAAACGTTTAGCCTCTAAGTGTTTTCCAACTTCTCTGAAAAAATCAAGTTGTTTCACCAAATCATCTTGAATAGCATGAATGGCATTTTGTAATACATCCGGGGAGGTCACAAACATATTGGCTGGATAGATATTCAGCTGATCAAATTTCTCAATCCGTTCGTTAGTGATCGGATCAAAGGCTTCAATTTCTTCAATCTCATCACCAAAAAAGTGGATTCTAAATGCAGTGTCGGCATAACTCGGATACACATCAACCACATCTCCTTTAACCCTGAAGTTTCCGTGTTGAAAATCGGCCATGGTTCGGGAATATAAACTCTGAACCAATTGATGTAAGAACTTGGTTCTCGAGATGACTTGATCTCGCTTTATGGAAACGACATTTTTTTGAAATTCAGCAGGATTTCCAATCCCGTATAAACACGATACAGATGCAACAACAATAACATCTCTTCTTCCAGAGAGGAGGGAAGAGGTTGTGCTTAGACGTAGTTTTTCTATCTCTTCATTAATTGATAGATCTTTTTCAATATAAGTTCCTGTGACGGGTATATAGGCTTCAGGTTGGTAGTAGTCATAATAGGAAACAAAATATTCCACTGCATTTTCTGGAAAGAACAATTTGAATTCAGAATACAGTTGAGCCGCAAGGGTTTTATTGTGCGCCAGCACAAGAGTGGGACGATCCAGTTCTTGAACTACATTGGCTACAGTAAATGTTTTCCCTGAGCCCGTAACTCCTTGCAGAGTCATGTATTTTTCGGTCTTTGAAAATCCTTCGACCAGTTGTTTGATCGCTGTTGGTTGATCGCCAGTAGGTGAAAATTCCGAAACTAATTTAAAAGCCATTGTTTGTTTTATAAGGCTTTAAATTTAAGCAATTTGAACGTATGCGATACTAGCTTCTGCACTTCATTTTAATAAAAAGTTCAATGGAATAAAGTTAGTACCTTTGAGAAAAGCATGCCCATGGAAGAAAAGTTGATTTCTAAGAAAAAGCCATTTTACCCCATCATAGAAGAGTTAAGGAAATATCTAAAACATCACAGTCGTTGGGTCTATACCCCAGTTTATTACGACGATCTCCTTCGGTTTTCTGGTTCTGTAGTGGTGTTCGATAAAAATGATCACGACACGCTTTGGGTACGCGTTTATTATTCGGACAGCGAACGTGTGGAAATTGATTTTAACCTTAAAAAAGTTTACGCCTTATTGCATTCTGATGGAAATGAATCAAACATGGCTTTTCTAAAAATCGACGCAATTGATTATTGCACATTCGGAAACTCAAAGCCCTTTCGGGTTAAGGTGCGTAATATTTTGAACGATAACTTCACCTATTTTTACGTCAAAAAAACAGATGCTTCTCGGGTGTATGGATTGGAATTCGAGCACATGCTTTCTCCACATAACCTTAACTTTTTAGTCAACGATTCTACTCTTATCGAAGAACATATTGCAGGTATTCCTGGTGATGTGTTTATCGAAAAATATTTGGATGATTGCACTGCTGCTGAGCAAGCACAGATCGCTAAAGAATATGTTAAGTTCAATGAGCGTTCAATGATTCGCCTGCTGGGCGATATGCGAGCCTATAATTATGTGGTGATCCCAATTCATGATTTTGATAAAGTTATTTATCAAATCCGAGCAATTGATTTTGATCAGCAAAGCTTTGAGGGGAAACTGATGGTGTATCGACCACAATTTTTCAAAGAAAACTATCCTATGATCTCTGTTGTGAAAAAGAAACTTTCTACAGATTCGATTATTCAATACAAAATTGAAGAGCGTTCGATCTTGGCAAAACGAATTTTAAGTGCTGGAAAACGCTTAAATAAACTCATGAAAATAATGAATGTAGATCGGGTTTCTAAGCCTGAAAACATTGAAAACCTCTCTAAAGAACTTTATAAATTCACCAAAGATGATGCTTTTAAAACATGTACCAGAATGGGCGAAGTAATGCACGCCTCATTTTCTTTTGTACTTAGGAATTATAAAAACATGAATTTATCCAATCTAATGAATCCCTAAATTCTAATAGAAATCGGCATCATTGAAGTCATCAATCCCTTCTTCATCTTCATCACCAAATTCATCAGACTCTTCTTCGTTTGCCACAAAATCTTTTTGAGGTGCTTCTTCTGGAACTTCACCTTGTGCAAAGATCAAGTTAGGGTAGAGAGTAGTAAGTTCATTTTCTCCGATTTCTATCAGTTCAATAAAGAACGTCCAAAGATCAAGGAAGTCGTATACGTAGATTAGATGATGATTTTCAGCATTAAAAACATTATCAATTTGTTCCTGTCCCATCGGAACAATTCCGTCATCCATATCCACTAATGGAATCTCTTCTCTCTGATCCCAGTTTTCATTGGTTCTGTAAAAAGAAGCCATTTCTCGTCCTCCAAACCCAAAAGCCTGTGCAATTGCATAATGAAAATCTTCTAGACTAGCTGCGCCTTCAATTTCAATATCTCTTAGGATATCTTCTTTAGTATCTAGAATAACTCTAAATCTATAAATCATGGGTAGAAGTGTTTATGTTCTGGTGGAACAATTGAAATAAAAAATATAGTTGAGCTCCAAATAAAAGAGAAGCTAAAAGTAAATGCAATGGCTGTGATGCAAAAGGGAAGTCCAAATAATACATAAGTATACCGGTAAAAACTTCGCAGATGAGTGTGAAAAGAATCCATTTAAAAACAGGAAAATTCAAATTCATTTTACGCAGTGTATAAAACAAGTATCCATTAATGAGTACTACCAGAATTGAAAAACTCCTGTGAAAATAAAATTTAAATGGAGCTGGATTCAACCATTTTGCTGCCTGGCCCAGTCCGTAAAAATCTATTTGAATATCAATGAACTGTCGAATTTGAGTTCCAATTCCAATTTGAATAAGCGTCAAAACGATAGCGGCAACACCTAGTTTTTTAATTAGGGATGGAGTAGTAGTTGCTTCTTTTTTATGTGGTGAGGTATAGGCATAGAGATATACCAATAGAGCAACAATAAGGAGCGCCATAACCATGTGAACAGTAATCTTGGCTGGAAGTAAATTCGAGTCAACAACAGTTTTCCCTAACCAAGCTTGGAAGCCCATTCCAAGAATTATTAGCAAGGATAGTATGGGAATTCTCTTTTTCTTTTTCCAGTAGCGAATGGATAGTACGCCGACAATTAAAGTTGCTATTCCTGCCAGTGCTCCAGCCAATCGGTTGATGAATTCAACCCAGGTGTGAAAGGCATTGAAATGTGCGTAGTCGTGTTTTGTGTAGGTTTCCCAATTCGATTCGGTGTATTGTGAAGAGCTGATAAAATCAGTTTTTGCAACTCGAAGAATTTCATCTACAATAATCACTTCGCCTTCACTGTATTCGTGTTGCGAATTCCAATCCAGTTGTTCCCGTTCCGTTGGTGGGATTAAATAGCCAAAACATTTCGGCCAATCCGGACATCCCATTCCGCTTCCAGTAACTCGAACAATAGCTCCCGCTGCGATTACCATATAAACCAATACTAGTGAAACTCCTACCCAAAAACGAAAACGTGTTTTCATAGTATATTATTTTTCAATCAGTGTTAGACCCAATTTTTTTCCTTCTTCTTTCATCAACTCAAAAGCAGCTTCTGTTTCGTTGGGGATGATCCCTTCTAATATTGCTTCTTTGATCGCTTCTTTGATTTGACCAATGGCTTTCGATGGACCTAAGCCAAATGATTCCATAATCTGTTCGCCTGAAACTGGAGGTTGAAAATTTCGGACATGGTCCCGTTCTTCAACTTCCTCTATTTTCTTACGAACTATTTTAAAATTGTTGTGATAGCGCTCAAAGCGTTTTGAGTTTTTAGTCGTAATATCTGCTTCACACAAGGTGATCAGATCATTGATGTTCTCGCCGGCATCGAAAATAAGACGACGTACAGCAGAATCGGTTACTAAATCTTCAGCAATAACAATTGGGCGTGAACTCATCAATACCATTTTTTGAACGAATTTCATTTTTTCATTCAAAGGCATTTTCATGCGCTTAAAGAGTTTGTATACCATTTTTGCTCCTACAAATTCATGCCCGTGAAAGGTCCAACCATTTTTTTTATGGAAGCGTTTAGTGGGAGCTTTACCAATATCGTGTAACAGAGCTGCCCAGCGTAACCATAGGTCATCTGTGGTTCGGCAAATATTATCTACTACTTCAAAGGTGTGATAAAAATTGTCTTTATGTGTCTGTCCTTCTACCTCTTCAATACCTTTTAAATCGATGAGTTCCGGGAGGAGAAGGTGGAGTAATTTCACTTCATCTAGCAGTAAAAAACCAAAAGAAGGTTGGTTGCACTGCATTATTTTATTGATCTCATCGATACACCGTTCTTTGGTGATGATTGAGATTCTATCGGCATGTTCTTTTATCGCATCCAGCGATTCTTTTTCAATTGTAAAATCCAGTTGAGAAGCAAAACGAACAGCACGAAGCATCCGTAAGGGATCATCCGAATAGGTAATTCCGGGCTCTAGAGGTGTTCTAAGGATTCCTTTCTCCAGATCTGCAAGTCCATCAAATGGATCGAGCAAAGTGCCGTAGGCTTCCTTGTTCAGGCTAATAGCCATTGCATTGATGGTAAAATCTCTGCGGTTTTGATCGTCTTGTAAACTCCCTTCTGAAACTTCTGGATTCCGACTTTCGGGGGCGTATGATTCTTTTCGAGCCCCAACAAATTCTAGGCTAATGTCTTCCCATTTGAGCATGGCTGTGCCATAGGTTTTAAAAACTTGAACCTTGGTTGCATTGGGTAGCTTTTTTTGAACTTCTTGCGCGAGTTTAATTCCCGAACCGATTACCACAAAGTCGATATCGGCATTCTTTCTCTTCCTATCCAGTAAATGATCTCGAACGAAACCGCCGATAACATAAGTCTCTAGTCCAAGTTCATCCGCTGTTTCACTAACAGTTTTAAAAAGCTGACTACTTAAAATTTCTTTAAAGTCCGTTTTCAACATGATTATGCTCTAAGCGTTTTAAGGGTTCCATCGGCTTCAATAGATATTAAAGTCGAGGGATTGGTTCTAATTTCTTTTGTTCTCAAAGCTACGATATAGTCTACACCATCCAAAATGGGTTGGTCAATTTCATTGTATTCTTTTGGACTATCATTTCCACTGATATTAGCCGAAGTAGAAATAATAGGTTTGCCGAAATCTTGAATCAATTGCTTGCAAAATTCATCTTGTACAATCCGAATTCCAACACTTCCATTTGCTGCTGTTAGGTTGGATGCAAGACCATTTACTGTTGGATAAATAACCGTTGTCGGCTTTGTATTCAAAGCTATTGCTTTGATGTTTTCATCTAATGGGCCGGTCAGTTGTTCAAGCATCTCAAGGTCAGCAACTAAACAAATCAGGGCTTTATTGTCCGCTCTTTGTTTTAGTTTATAAATTCTCTCTACTGCTTCTGACTCGGTTGCATCACACCCAATTCCCCAAATTGTATCGGTAGGGTAGAGTAGGGTTTTCCCGTTTTGTAAAGCAGTACAAGCTGCACCAACAAAAGTTTCCATTCGGTTTGAATTAATCTATACGGCTACATTATGCTCTCTGAGTGCATCATTCAAAGACGTTTTTTTATTGGTACTCTCTTTTCGTTTTCCGATGATCAAAGCACAAGGAACTTGATATTCCCCAGCAGGAAATTGCTTGGCATAGGTTCCAGGAATTACGACTGAGCGTGCCGGAACAACACCTTTATATTCAATAGGCTCATCACCCGAAACATCAATTATTTTGGTAGAAGCAGTAAGGACAACATTTGCGCCTAAGACCGCTTCACGTTCTACACGAATTCCTTCCACAACGATACAACGTGAGCCAACAAAGGCATCATCTTCGATGATTACTGGAGCTGCTTGAAGGGGTTCTAAAACTCCACCAATTCCAACACCACCACTTAGGTGAACATTTTTTCCAATTTGTGCACAACTTCCAACGGTAGCCCAGGTATCAACCATAGTGCCAGAATCTACATAAGCACCAATATTTACATAACTAGGCATTAGAATCACGCCTGGTGCAATATAAGCACCTTGACGGGCTACTGCATGCGGTACAACTCGGATTCCTTTGGCAGCATAATCTTTTTTAAGCGGCATTTTATCATGAAACTCCATAGGACCAGCATGAAACGTTTCCATCTTTTGAATGGGGAAATACAACACCACTGCTTTCTTAACCCATTCGTTTACCTGCCAACCATCGGTTGTAGGTTCAGCAACGCGGAGGTCACCTTCGTCCAATTGTTTGATTATGGAACGGATTGCATTTTGTGTTTCTTCTTGTTCTAAAAGACTGCGGTCTTCCCAAGCTGCTTCTATAATTGCTCTCATTAAAATGATCTTAAAATTTTGCACAAATTTAAGCTATTCACTCGACTTTATTTTAGTTTTTTTATACGAACCCAAGAAGGAGCTGTATATTTGCGCATGCCAGAAATTATAGCAATCGATTTTGGAACCAAACGCACCGGAATAGCCGCAACCGATCCGTTGCAGTTGGTCGCTTCGGGTCTAACAACGTTGCCAACGCGAGAAGTAGTTCCGTTTTTAGAAAATTACCTAAAAACACATGAAGTAGCAACCTGTGTCTTGGGTCAACCCAAAAGGCACGACGGTTCTCTTTCAGAAGTTGAAGACGAAATCAAAAAGTTCATTGCCTATTTGAGTAAGAAAATTCCAAGTTTATCTATAGAACGCTACGATGAACGCTTTACCTCCAAAATGGCGTTTCAGACCCTGCTCGATTCTGGAATAGGAAAAAAGAAAAGACAAGACAAAGGCTTGCTTGATAAAATCAGCGCAACCCTTATCTTGCAATCGTATTTAGAAGCGAATAACAATACTAGTTTATGATATTACCCATAGTAGCCTACGGTACTCCCGTATTGAAGAAAAAAGGAAAAGATATTACGCCCGAATACCCTGCATTCGAGCAACTGCTCGAAAATATGTGGGAAACCATGTATGAGGCAAACGGTGTAGGTTTAGCAGCACCACAAGTTGGAATTGCCATCCGCCTTTTTATAGTCGATGCTTCTCCTTTTGCCGATGATGATGAGTTGACCGAAGAGGAACAAAAACAATTGACAGGATTTAAGAAAGTTTTTATTAACCCTCAAATCGAAGAGTCTGGAGAAGAATGGGCTTTTAACGAAGGCTGTTTAAGTATTCCTGATATTCGTGAAGATGTATACCGTCAAGAAGAAATTCAGATTCGCTATTGGGATGAAAACTTTAAAGAACATACTGAACAGTATACAGGTTTAGCTGCTCGTGTTATTCAGCATGAATACGATCATATCGAGGGTGTATTGTTTACCGATAAACTTTCACCCCTTAAAAAGAGGTTAATTAAAGGAAAATTAAATAATATTGCCAAAGGAAATATTGACGTGGATTATAAAATGCGTTTCCCTTTAGCATCCAAAAAAAGATAAATACCCATATGGAATTAGATAAAATCATTGCTATTTCAGGCCGTCCAGGCCTTTTTGAAGTTCAAGTACAAACCCGAAGTGGGTTCATTGCACATTCCCTAGTCGATGGCAAACGCATTTCTGCGAGCCTTCGGGATCAGGTGAGTTTGTTGTCCGAAATTAACATTTACGGTTTACAAGCAGAGGTTCCTTTGGCTGATGTTTTTCAGAACATGCTTGCGCATGAGAAAGGTGCGTTGTGTTCGGTAAAACCGAAAGCTCCTGCTACGGACTTAGAAGCTTATTTCTTCGAAGTTTTTCAAGACTATGACGAAGAGCGCGTATATCCTAGTGATATCAAAAAAATCATTCAATGGTATAACGTTTTGGTTGGAAAAGGTCTTTTAGTTGCCGAAGCAGCTCCAGCTGCTGAGACTGAAGCTCCAACAGAAGAAGCAATGGCCACAGAAGAAGCCTAATGAATACGCGAGCCCAACAACTCGAGGCAATCGATCGTTTGCTGACCATCATGGATGAGCTCCGAGAGCAATGCCCATGGGACAGAAAACAAACCTTCGAATCTTTACGTCATTTGACTATTGAGGAGACCTACGAATTGGGCGATGCAATCTTGGAACGTAATCTTGAAGAAATAAAAAACGAACTCGGAGACCTGTTGCTGCATATTGCTTTTTATTCCAAACTAGGAAGCGAAGAAAAAGCCTTTGATATTGCCGATGTAGCGACCAGTATTTCGGATAAATTGGTACATCGTCATCCGCATGTCTATGGAGACGTTACCGTTCAAGACGAAGAAGAAGTAAAAAAGAATTGGGAAGCCTTGAAACTAAAAGAAGGAAAAACTTCTGTTTTAGAAGGCGTACCCAAAGGACTCCCAGCATTAGTAAAAGCTCAACGCATTCAAGATAAAGTAGCTGGTGTTGGTTTCGATTGGGAGCATCCCGAACAGGTTTGGGACAAGGTGCAAGAAGAGTTAGCCGAACTGAATGCTGAAGTGAAAAACGGTTCTGACAAAACCATTGAAGCCGAATTTGGCGACGTACTTTTCTCGATGATCAACTACGCTCGTTTCCTTAAAATAAACCCTGATACTGCCCTAGAACGCACGAATCAAAAATTCACCAAACGTTTTCAGTATTTAGAACAACACGCTCAAAAAACAGGGAAAACCCTCCACGAAATGTCGCTAGACGAGATGGAGGTTATTTGGCAAGAAGCTAAAAAAGTGGATTAGGATTTTTTAATTATTTTTTATAGATTGCTATTCCCTATATACTTAGCATGAAAAAGCAAATTTTCCCTAAAGAAATTCTTGACAACACCTATGAGGTGCATCAATTTAAGCACAGTAAAAGAAGCAAGCGTATTTATGTTTTTATCCTGCTTTTGATTTGTGGTATCCTAAGCAGCCTTCCTTTCATTAAGGTGGATTTGTATACCTCCTCGCGGGATCATTAAAACTCAAGAAGAGCGCATTCCGTTGCGCATTACATGCCGATGAAATAGTTGTTCTAGAAAACGGAAAGGTCGTAGAATCTGGAACACACAAAGAATTAATTAAAGAAAAAGGTAATTACTATTCCTTATGGCAACAACAGACTTTGAACTTATAATTTAGTCTTCTCCAACCACTTCGTCAGTATCTTTAGCACTATCCGTTTCCAAACTTTTCTTCAATTCTCGACTTAGGGTTTTAATTTGTTTCACCTTATTTCCCCAATGTTCAATTTGGTCGTTTAGTTTTTTGATCTTAGCATTCACATCCTGCACCATGGGGCTTTCGCTCGAAGTTGTGCTGAAAAAGGCCAGGTTGTTTTCTAATTGAATTAACTCCGTTTTGGATTCATCAATTTTTTTCTTCAGCAAAATATGCTCCTTATTCAAACCTTCCTCGTTGTCTTTGAGTAAGAGTAAATCAGTTTTGAATTGCGCAGCTATCTTTTCTTCTCCCTTAAGTTCGGTCTTATTCCACAGTCCTCTTAAGAAATCGGTGTATTCTCTTTGCATGGAATTCTTAACGCCTTCCGAAGGTTCTCCCATTGCATTCCAATTTTGGAACGCAGTTTCGATATAAACGGTTAATGCTTCGGCTTCTGTAGGGGCTTCTTGACTTTTGAAATCCTCAAAATAGGCTCGCTTGGCTTTTAGAATCGCTTGATCTTGTTCGCTATAGGCTTCTTCTTTGTTTTTTAAACGAGCAAAGTAAAGGTCGGTTGCTGTTTTGAATTCTTCCCACAACTGATTGGAGAGTTTACGAGAAATACGCCCTGTTTTTTTCCAAGCAACCTGAATCGCTTTCATGCGGTCGGTATAGGATCTCCAATCTGCACTTTCTAGAATACTTTTTACTTCTGTAATCAGTGCCTTCTTTTGTTCAATATGGGTTTTCTCTTCCTGTTTTTGTGTCTTGTAGAATTCGTTTTTCTGATGATTGAAATTCTTCAAGGTCAAACGAAATTCATTCCAAATGGCTTTGTTTTGTGCTCTAGGAATTCGACCGATATTGTGGAATTCTTCTTTCAACGTATTCACTTGCTTCAACGAATTTTGCCACGCATTGTGGTTGCAAGCATGGTCCGTATAGAGTTCTTCGATCGTGGTGAGTATTGCTCTTTTCTTTGCTAAATTCTCAAGTAGAATGGCATCGATGTTTTTGTTGTACTCGTTTTTGTGTTCGTGTATTTTCGCTGTTGCATCCTGAAAACGATTCCAAAGTTCCTCGCGATGTTCACGTGCAACAGGCCCTAGATCAGTTTTCCATTGTCGGTGCAATACATTCAACTCACGAATAGCAACTACCACATCTTGATGATCTACCAAGGTTTCTGCCCGTTCAATGAGTTTTAGTTTTTCTTCGTAATTGTGTTTGAAATCTTTTTCACGCAAAGCACGATCCAAATGTAAGAAGTCGTAAAATCGTTCTACATGATGCTTATAGGTTTCCCAAACATTATTGCTATCAGCTCTAGGAACTTGCCCAGTCTGGTGCCAGCTTTCTTGTAAGGCTCTAAACTTTTTGTAGTAGTTGGAATTGTCTTCACTGATTCCAATTAATGCTTTTATTTGCTCAATAATCTCCAAGCGTTTTTCCAGATTTTCTTTCTGACTTTTTTCTTGGGATTTATAATGTGCACTCTTGTTTGTTTTGTACTCACGGATGAGTTGACTGACTTCTTTTTTATACGTCGGGCTGAATTCAAAATCTAAATCATTCCCTTCTACATCAATATGTTCTTTTCTCTTGGCTGTAAATATTTTTCCAAAACGGTTATCAAATTGGGAGATAACTTCTTGAATTTCTTTCCCTTTTTTTGACCAATCATCCGCATGGATCATTTTTTTTAAAATATCGGCATAAGCCTCTAATTCTAGGGTGTCAAAATTAAGTTGTGTTTTAATTGGTTTGACTTCTGGTACAGTCTGAGGTTCCGCAGTTTGGGCTTGTTCCTCTTGACTTGTACTGATTTCAGAAGCTTCATTGATCCCCTCTTCTTGCTTAGATTCGTTAGGTTCAGTAGATTTTTCCATCATCAGTTGTTTTTAGTGAGCTCATTGAATGAGCTCAAGTAGATTAATTTCAGTCAAAATTTACGAAAAAATATATTAAACGGGGAATTCATTCCAGATATTCCAAGATTTTTCTGCTTGTTGCTCCAGCATAAAATGTCCATTTTGTATCGTAGCCCCTTTCTTTTTCCCTTTCGCTAGAAAAAGTGTAACCTCTGGATTATAAATTAAATCGAATAAAAAATGTCCTGAATCAATTAAATCATAAGGAATTTGAGGCGCTTGATCTATGTCAGGATAGGTGCCAATTGGTGTGCAGTTTATTATGAGTTTGTGCGTCTGCATCAGGGTTGCGTCGATTTGCTCATAGGTAATTTGTCCCGCTTTGGGGTTTCTAGAAACAAACTGCGGTTCAATATTCATTTGTTGTAAAACATAATGAACAGCTTTTGAAGCGCCCCCAGTGCCTAAAATAAGCGCCTTATCGGCATGGTTGTTCCATTGCCTAAGCAGTGCAGCTTTAAAGCCATAAGCATCTGTATTGTGCCCTTCTGTCGTTCCGTCTGCTAAGATACGAACGGTATTTACTGCTCCGATTATTTTGGCATCTTCCGAGAGATGATCGATATAAGGGAGTATTGCTTCTTTATACGGAATGGTAACGTTGAGTCCACCTAGGTTTTGCGTCTTCAAAACGGTTTTAATGACGTCAATAGATTCTAAATCAAAATTTTCATAGCTACAGTTGTCAATATTCTCTTTTTGAAATTTTTCAGCGAAATAAGAACGCGAAAAAGAGTAGGCAATGTCTTTGCCAACCAATCCATAGCGTTTATTGTTGTGCACTTTTTTTTCCATAGGTTTCTAATAGGGTAACAATTCCAAAACCCAAAAGTATGAAAAGGATTACGTAGATGTTTTCCAATTCAGTAAGTTTTGGCCAAAATAATTCATACGAATCGATTTGCTTGCCTTTAACTGGATTATAAACGGCTCTTTTCCAAGGCCAAGTTGCATTTAGCGAGCCCAAGATAAAGCCAATTAACAAGGCAATTATTTTTTCTGGATAGTGCTGTAAAAACCACCGCAATGCTTTAGATAAAACGAGCAGCCCGCAAATAGAACCCAATGTGAACGCAAGCATTACACCCAAAAGATTGAGTCGTGCCGGATCTTCTAAAAATTTCAAGTCAAAAGAAACGAGATCAACTAAGGTGAAATATAAGGCATTGACAGAATCGATTAGCAAGAGGGTGTAATTTCCCAACACGAGTATTAAGAAAGATCCCGAAAGTCCAGGTAAGATCATCCCAGAGATGCTGATCATTCCGCAAATGAATACAAATAAAAGATTGTCGTTTTCTTGCCCAGGGGTTAAGAAGGTGACTAGTAGACCAGACGCAAGCCCTAGAATAGTTACAATATATTCTTTGTATGTGTATCGTTTTGCTTTGAGCCAAATAAAAAAAACAGAAGCTAGTATCATACCAAAAAATAAGCCCCAAACTTGACGTGGATAATATTGAATGAACTGATCTAAAATTAAAGAAGCACTGAAGAAACTGATGACAACGCCGGTGAAAAGTAGACTTAAAAACGGACCATTTACGTGGGTGTAAAAAGCTTTAAATTCTTTTTTAAATAATAATGTTATTGCAGTTTTATTGAATCTTGAAAAAGAGTAAATGAGTTCTTCATAAAATCCAGCAGCTAAAGCAACAATACCTCCAGAAACGCCAGGGATTTTATTGGCTACTCCCATGGCAATTCCCTTGCAAATCAATAGAAGTTTTTGTCTTTGAATTTTTTTAGGCTGCATTGCTTTTTGTGTTCGAATTTCGTTCAAGGAAATATAGAAAAAGAAATCCAAAAAGCATCATGGCAATTGCAATAAGAAGTTGAGGGTCACCTTCAAAATTCCAGGGGGCAGTATATTCGGTTTTGATTGCAACTTTTTTACTTTCAGAAATCACTTCCCAAGCAATTGCTTTTTGCCAAGGCCATATTTTGGGTAAAGCTCCAATCATAAAACCTACTAAAACCATCAGGGTTGTTTGTTTTTTATTGGTAAACAACCATTTCAATATCTTTGAAAAAGATTTTAATCCGACTACAATACCCAAACCAATGACAAGGAGTCTGGAATAGATTTGCACAAAATTATCCCACTCAAAATTGACTAATGCTAGAATACTATTCTTAGAGGTGTGCAATACTACTTCATAAGCCCCTAGAAGGATGTATATGAACGAACCTGAAATGCCGGGGAGTATCATGGCAATGATTGCAATCATAGAACAAAAGAAGAGATAGCCTAGACTAATTTCTCCCCCATTGGGAGTGAGTTGTGTAATGCTGTAAGCTACAAGAAAACCAAAAGTCAAAAAGAGAATTGATGGAATCGATTTGGGTTGGTTTTGTTTTAACAATAGTAAGATGCTAAAACAGATAAGACCAAAAAAGAAAGCCCATACAGGAATAGGATGTTCCTGTAATAAATAATGAACGACTCCCGAGAAAAGGATAATACTCGCTCCCACACCCAACATCAATGGGAGTAAAAAACGCCCGTTTATTGTTTCCCAAAAAGAAGAAAATCCTTCTTTTTTCAGGACAAGTAATGACCTGAAATTAATTTGGTCTATCGAGTTGATTAACTCCTCATAAATCCCAGTAATTAATGCAATAGTTCCACCAGAAACACCAGGAATGACATCAGCAATCCCCATGGCCATACCTTTAAAAAAGAGGCTGAGTTTGGTCTGTGGTTTCTTTTTCAAAAAGTAAAAATTAAGAAGTGGGTTAGGAGATGTTGAAAATTGCTTTGAATTCTGGAAAGAAGTTCAACAAACTTTCTGTTGGTTCTTTTTTGTTTTTACGCAGATCTTGTATGAAAAATTCAGCTTCATTTAATCGGCTTAATCTGCGGTAGCTTCCAGCGATTCTAAAATCAATTTCATCGGCATCGGGAAAAAACTCCTTTGCTTGATGACCGATTGTAATGAGCTTTTCCCATTCGTTCAAAAAAATCAACGTATTCATCCACTCAATCCAAATTTCAAGCTCATAGTTCCCTAGTTGAACTGTGTTTTGATAAGCAATTTCTGCTTCAGTGTAATGTCCTAAGGTCTGTAGTAATAAAGCATTTCGCTTGTTGTAGCCTACGCAATCTTCATTTATGATCAATGCTTTTTTTGTGTAATAAAAAGCTTTTTCTATATCTTCAAGGTGAATGTAAAAGTCGATCATAGCATTCCAGCTTTTTTCGCTCGCTGGATCTTCTTGTACCGATTTTTTAAAGTATTGTAATGCCAACATGTCATTCCCAAGGGCCTGATGACATTTTGCTATTCTTAAGAATGCATACGAACTGGGGTCATCAATTTGGATTGAGATTTGAAAATTCTCAATGGCTTCATTAAAGCGTCCCATTTTCTCTAGAACCTTTCCTTTTTCAATATAGGCTCCAGTAAATTGATCTTCAGAAATGATTGCAAAATCGAAGGCACTAAGGGCTTCTTCGTTGCGATCCAAGTTGAGGTATTGTTTTCCAATCTCGTGCCAGGCAATTTCGTTATATGGATTTTTTTCTAAAACAGAATTTAGAACTTTGATTGCTTCTTCATATGATCTTTGATATTCAAAGCAATACAAAAGATTGTAGAGCACTTGATAGTCTTCGGGATCTTCTTCCAAAGCTAATTTGAAATACTCTTGGGCATTGCTATAATCTTCCAGTACCATATATTCCATTCCCAATAGACACCAAATTTCAAGCTGATCATCGGAATGCTGTAAAGACTCTAAAAGCAATTCTATGGCGGCGCAATGTTCTTTGTTTTTTGAGAAAATTGTTGCTCGCTGAACAAATATTTCTTGGTTGTTTGGGTCCAGTTCTTGTATTGAATCTAGGAGTACTTGAGCTTGGTCGTCAGCTCCATCAAAAATCAAAAGCTCGGATTTTAGCAGCAGTAAGTCGCTGTGTACCGGATGTTGCTTTATGGCTAGGTGTAGGGCTTTTTTTGCAAGATTAATTTCACCTGAATCAATGTAGTATTGAATAATGCATTCAAAATCCTCTGCGTCAAAGTAGTACACTTCGTTGGTTTTGAGCATTTGCTCAAACCTTGGAATTGGTGAATCTGAATTATTTGAAAACGAGTTTTGCATAAATTAATAATTTACTTTAATAAAGTTAAACAGAAGTGTCCTTTTATATAGTAAAGTACCCAATTGTTCTTAACAAAGTAATTAACAGTTTTTAGATTCATATGCTATCTAATACCTCGGTTATAATTGTACATCCGCTTTTTATTTCGTCTAACGAAATGGTCAACGGTGGTGAAATACGTATAGCTTTTTTTTCCCATAACAACCAGAATAAGAGTAGGCCTTTTTCCATACTTTTTAATACAACCACATTTGTAATTTCTTCTGTTTCAAAAATGGGTGCTAGCATCAAACCAGTCCCATTAATTTGCTTTATTCTGGGATGTTTTAATAAAGAACGAAACAGCTTTTCTTTTTCTGCAACAGCTTCTATAAGTTCTTCTTCTTTAAGTGTACGCAAGGTGGCTAGAGCAGCTGAAGCAATAATTGCATTACCACCAAAAGTTGTTATGTGTCCTAATTTTGGGTTTTCTGTCAAGTGATGCATATGGGCAGCAGAACTACTAAATGCTCCAATAGGTAAACCGCCTCCCATGCCTTTACCCATCACTAGAATGTCGGGTACAACATCATAATTTTGAAAGCCAAATAGTTTTCCAGTTCTTCCAAAGCCAGGTTGAATTTCATCTAAAATAAGTAAAGCTCCAACCGCTTCGCAACGTTCTTTTACTTTTTTTAAATAGTCGTTTTGTGGCATTATAAACCCAGCGCCACCTTGAATGGTTTCAAGTAAAACGGCTGCTGTTTTTGTAGTTATTTTGTCAAGATCGCTAGCATCATTAAATTTGATGAATTGTATTCCAGGTAATAAGGGTCGGTATGCTTTCTTTTGCTGTTCTGCGCCTAAAAGACTCAAAGCCCCATGAGTGCTTCCATGATATGCGTTATGAGCTGCAATCAATTCGCCTCTACCGGTTACTCTTTTTGCAAGCTTCATGGCGCCTTCAATAGCTTCGGTTCCTGAATTCACAAGATAGGTTACTCCAAGACTTTCAGGAAGCTCAGCAGCAAGTTCTTTGGCTAAATCTACAGCTGGTTCTTGAGCAAACTCCCCATAAACCATTACGTGTAAATATCGCTCTGCTTGTGTTTTTATCGCTTCAACTACATTGGGATGACAATGACCTACACTGCAGGCCGAAACCCCAGCAATAAAATCTAAATAGGCTTTTCCGTCGGTGTCATATACATAACTGCCTTTGGCATGGTCTACGACAATTCCAAGTGGATAAGGGGTTGTTTTGGCTTGAAATTTTAAGAAATCCTCTTGAAGTTTTTTCATTCTTTGGATATTGAAACCTCTGGAACTTTTGGACGTTCTACATTTTCTATTAAGAACAAATCTTCGAACGTGTCTGGACGTTCGTCTATACGCCAGAGAAAACCATCTAGTTTCCTTAAATTCTGATCAATTTTTTCTTCTGGAAAAACTTCTCCATCTGGGCTTACGTAAAATGAAATTTCGTTGATTTCATTGTTCAGAAAAACAATATCAAGGGCACTGCAAATGGTTTTATTGATTCCAATTAACTCCCCAGTATCGGAGTATAAATAATAAATAACCATGGTGTTTTTTATGACGTCTAAGTTTTTTAAGGCACCTTCCTCAAAGTCACCGTAGAGTTCGCTTCCAACAATTTGATTATAACCATCGACACTGATTGAGTCTTTTTCTGTGATGAAAGCATTACCGAAAATCTGTAGCGAGTCTAATTTTTTTTCTCCAGGCTCGGTTAGTAAATGAATTACCTCTCCGCTCATTTGACTGGCGCCAAACCATAAGACAGGGTTTTTTGAATTCTTTTCATCATCACTTAAAATCTGATCTTCTTTCTTGGTAAGCGGGCGTTTGTGTAATTCAATTTTACCGATTTGATTGTCTAGATACAATGAATCTGACTTTCCACGAATGTCAGATTTCAAAATCTTCACATTGTAGTAACCTCTCAGTACACGGTGCTCTGGCGGGCCGGTTCCAATTAAAGTATCGGCTTTGATGTAAAGCGAATCATTTTCTAAAAGATTAATGGCATAGGCGTGTCGGGTAATGATCGCAGAATCTTTTGCTTTAAAAATCTCTGCATAATTTCCTCGGATGATGGAATTGTTGATGGTGTCTGTAATGGACACATCATTGGTTGCAGCTGCATATTCCCTTTCGTTTTCGAAGTAGAGACTATCGCCTTCAATGATTTTTTGGTTGTAGTTAATTAAGGCGTTTTTTTTAAAATTTCCACGCTGTGCGTCTAAGTTATAAAATCCACGTTCGCAATAAATATCATAATCAGCTCCAATGATTTTTGTTGGTCCGTATAGGTACGCTTTGTTTGTTTCTGTAAAATAATCCAGTTGAGCTGAGGTGACATTGTACTCCGGATTAGTAATGCGTACATTAGAAATGAATCGGTATTTCTTTTCATTCATAAAATACTTCCCACGATTACTCTTCAATACGCTACTACTGTCAATAACAGTTCCTGGGGTATCATAATAGGCAATATTTTCGTTCCGATCGAGGTAGAGCGTATCAGTTTCTAGTGTCATGTCGGGTTGTTTCAGGAAAACATTTCCCCAAGCTTTTGCTTGCCCATTGGCACCGTCATATTCAAGGTAATCACTCGTCATTCGAAGTGTGTCTCCTTGGGTAAACACAACTTCTCCTGCTGCTTCAAAAAAGTTTTTCTTGGAATAGAAAAAGGATTTGTCTGATATAACTAATGCTCCTTTGTGAAACAAATGTACACGCGTACTTCCTTTTTTCAATAAAATATTTGCTCCAGGATATTGAGCTTCATCCTTCGCAAAAGATCCCGCCTGTCGAATTTCAACAATTCTGGGTTCTTGAGCAGAAACAGATCGCACTCCAAAGCTAACAAAGAGAAGAAAAACAAGCGTTTTTATAAATTTCAAGCTGTTGGTGTTACTTTTGTTTAACGGAAAATCGTTTGTTTACGATCGGGCCCTACTGAAACAATCTTAATCGGTGTTTCGAGTTCTTTTTCTAGATATGCGATGTAGTCATTGAATTCTTTTGGGAATTGATCTTCAGCGGTTAAAGCTGTTAAGTCTTCTTTCCATCCTGCTAACTCAATATACTCAGGCGTCACATGTTCTGGCTCTATACTAAAGGGAAGATGTTCAATAGACCCTTCAGAAGTCTTGTACGAAGTACATACCTTGATGGTTTCAAATCCAGAGAGAACATCTCCTTTCATCATCATAAGTTGTGTAACTCCATTGACACGAATTGCATATTTAAGAGCAACAAGGTCAATCCAACCACAACGTCTTGAACGTCCAGTTGTAGCACCAAATTCCATACCAACACGTCCCATGGTTTCTCCAGCTTCATCAAACAATTCCGTTGGGAAAGGTCCACTTCCTACACGCGTTGCGTAGGCTTTGAAAATACCAAAAACTTCTCCAATAGTGTTTGGAGCAATACCCAAACCAGTACAAGCTCCAGCTGCTGTGGTAGTAGATGAAGTTACAAAGGGGTAGGTTCCGAAATCAATATCCAGTAAGGATCCCTGTGCGCCTTCGGCTAACACCTTTTTGCCGTCTTTTAAAGCGGTGTGTAATAAGTTTTCACTGTCTACAAAAGGTAGTTTTTTGAGTTCTTCTATTGCTTTGAAAAAAGCTTCCTCAAGTATGGATAGTTCAAATTCAATTTTACCTTCGTAAAAGTCAAGCATTTTTAAATGCTTCGTTTTTAAGTTTTCATATCGTTCTTTCCAATCTGGAAGTAAGATGTCACCAACACGAATTCCGTTTCGTCCAGTCTTGTCCATATATGTTGGCCCAATTCCTTTAAGGGTAGATCCAATTTTAGCTTTTCCTTTTGATGCTTCTGATGCAGCGTCTAAGAGACGGTGGGTTGGAAGAATCAAATGCGCTTTTTTAGAAATTAAAAGCTTGTTTGGAAAATCAATGTTAAAGGGGGCTAATTTTTCAATTTCTGTTTGAAAAATAACAGGGTCAATTACAACGCCGTTACCGATTAAATTGAGTGCAGTTGGATGAAATATTCCAGAAGGAATGGTGTGTAAAACATGAGAAATCCCATCGAATTTAAGTGTGTGGCCTGCATTTGGCCCCCCTTGAAAACGTGCGATAATATCATAATTCGTGGTAAGGACATCCACAATTTTTCCCTTTCCTTCATCTCCCCATTGGAGACCTAATAATAAGTCAATAGACATAGTAAGCTAATGTTATATTTATGATTCTTTTTTAGTGCCGTAAAAGTATAATGAATGATGATGAATATCAACATTAAATACCTCTTCGATTGTTTTTTTTATGCTCTGAATTCGAGGATCGCAAAACTCCTTTACTTCTCCTGTATCTGTGAGTATAATATGATCGTGTTGCTTGTCGAAAAACGACTTTTCGTACTGAGCCTGGTTGTTCCCAAATTGATGTTTTCTTACTAATCCAGATTCAAGTAAAAGCTCTATGGTGTTGTACAATGTAGCTCGACTTACACGGTAGTTTTTGTTTTTCATCATGATATAGAGCGACTCAATGTTGAAATGGTCATCGTTCTCATATATCTCATGGAGAATTGCAAAACGTTCGGGAGTTTTACGGTGTTTGTTTTGGTCCAGAAAATTAATGAACACACCCTTGACAACTTCTTGAGGATTTTGTGTTTCCGCCATAATCATGATTTAGGTTACAAATGTATTGTTTCTTTAACTATTCTCGGGTAACTTTTTCAATTCCATTTATTTTCAGCAAATTGTTGACCAGTTTATCCAAGATCATACTGTTTTTGACACGCACATTTATTGTACCATTGAATAGACCTTCATCTGTATCGAAATTGATTTTAAAAATATCGGCATGCATATTATTCGAAATAACACGGGTTACTTGATTTACAAGGCCTGTCTGATCAATACCACTCAGTTTGAGTTTTGCACTGAACTGTTGTTCTGACGAATCAACCCACCAGGCTGGTAAAACTCTGTAAGCAAAGTTAGACTGCAATGACAATGAATTTGGACAATCATGGCGATGTACCTTCAGTCCATCGTGAATGGATAGAAAACCAAAAACTTTATCACCGCCTATAGGTGTACAGCATTTAGATAAAGAGTAGGGGAGTTCTTCTTTGTCTTTACCGAAAACTAATTTATCGAAGGTTGATGTAAATTCATCTCGATCGTTAATGTTCTTACGTGCATTGGACGTGATTCTTTTCTTTATGAAATTGAAAAACGTGCTGTTGTAACTAGCCGCAAAATCTTTTAATTTTTTATTGTCGACGATGCCAATTCCAACACGATAAAATAAATCTAAACTGGTATTGACTTTGAAGTACAATACTAATCGTCGAATGGTTTTATCGCTTAGGGTGATCTTTAATTGTTTGAGTTTTCTTCTCAATAACTCTTTTCCGTCTTCGGCAATGCGTTTTTTCTCTTCGTTTAAAGCAACTTTTATTCTTGATCGTGCCCGAGAAGTAATTACGTGATCCAGCCAGTTTGCGCTAGGTTTGGAGTTTTCTGAGGTGATGATTTCAACGTTTTCTCCGCTTTTTAGTATTCGGCTCAGAGGAACTAATTTTCCATTGATTCGAGCACCTCTGGCTTTTGCTCCAACTTCGGTATGAATACTGAATGCAAAGTCAAGGACAGATGAACCCGTTGGGAGGGATTTTAATTCTCCTTGAGGTGTAAAAACAAAAATTTCTTCTGAATAAAGGTTGAGTTTAAAGTCCTCAACAAAATCAACCGCATTACTTTCTTTATTCTCTAAAACTTCTTGAACACGGTTTAACCACGTGTCAATACCACTTTCTTTTTGCTCTCCTTGCTTGTACCTAAAATGTGCTGCGTAGCCTTTTTCTGCAATTTCATGCATACGTTCTGAACGAATCTGCACCTCAACCCATTTGTTGTTGGGTCCCATAACTGTTATGTGAAGGGATTCATATCCGTTTGATTTTGGAGAAGAAATCCAATCCCGAAGGCGAGTTGGGTTTGGCGTAAAGTGATCTGTTATGATGGAGTAAATTTTCCATGCTAAAAATTTCTCATTCTTCGGAGTGGATTTGTATACCACGCGAATTGCAAATTTATCAAACACCCCTTCATAGGGAATGTTCTGTTTTTGCATTTTCTTATGGATCGAGAAAATCGATTTACTCCTCCCTTTTATGAAATATTTTAAGCGTTCTCCATTGAGCGACTTTTCAATGAATGCCGAAAAGTCTTTTATGTATTTTTTTTGTTCTTCCTGACCGCCTTCGATTTTATCTTTTATGGCATCAAATCGGAGGGGTTCGGTGTATTTTAAACTTAAGTCTTCTAGCTCTGTTTTGATATTATACATTCCAATTCTATGGGCAATTGGTGCATAGATGTATAGTGTTTCCGAGGCAATCTTAACCTGCTTATGCTCTGGCATGGAGTCCATGGTTTGCATATTATGCAGACGATCCGCTATTTTGATGATGATTACTCGGATATCATCATTGAGCGTTAAAAGCATTTTCCGAAAGTTTTCCGCTTGCAATGAAATGTCGGTATCTTTTTTAAGGCTTGAAATTTTAGTTAATCCGTGTACTATTTTTGCAACCGTATTGCCAAAAAGACGTTCAATGTCGTCAAGAGTATATTCTGTGTCTTCAACTGTGTCGTGTAATAATGCCGCTGCAATACAAGCAGCGTCTAATCCTATTTCTGATGCTACGATCTTTGCAACAGCAATGGGATGGAATATGTAAGCTTCTCCCGATTTTCTTCTTTGGTCTTTATGGGCATCAACAGCAGTATCAAAAGCCAAACGTATCAGCTTCTTGTCTTCTTCGTTGAGTTGAAGGTAGCTGATGCGTAGCAACTCTTTGTATTGCTTGGCAATTTCCTTATTTTCTAACTGTTCGTCGATTATCATCTTAAGAGTAAATTACGGAAACTAATTTAGCATCCAAAAGTTTCTTCTCACTTTCTTTGACGTAGTGCTTCAAATAATATAATTGCAGCTGCAACAGAAACATTAAGTGAATCATTGACTCCTAACATGGGGATAACAATATGATTTTCACTTTGTTTGCACCAACCGTCTGTAAGGCCAACATCTTCTGTGCCCACAGCGATAGCCGTTGCCTCGGTATAATTTTCTTCGGTATAGGCTTTTGCTTTTTCGGATAGGGCGGCACTATATAGTTTTATGCCATTTGATTTTAAAAAAGAAAAAACCTCTTCATTCGAAGCAATTGCTATGGGAATTGAAAACATGCACCCTACGCTAGATCGAATTACATTGGGATTATATAAGTCAGTTTTGGGGTTGGTTATGATTAGGGCATCAACTTTTGCAGCATCAACCGTTCGAGCCAATGCGCCAATATTTCCAGGTTTCTCAGGAGCTTCTGCAATAAGAATCAGCGGGTTCTCTTTCAGTTTGAGCACAGCTAAGCTGTGCTCTTTTTTTTGTGCTACACCCAGAATATCCGATGTAGACCGATAGCAAAGAGTTTTGAATAACGTAGCAGATAACTCATATAGGATACTGTCATCATCTTGTTTTTCTAAGATTAACTGTTCTGTATCTTCAGCTCGTGCGGTATCGGTAACATAGAGTTCGTCAATCAAATACCCCGCTTGAATAGCATAACGAACTTCTTTTATTCCTTCAATTACAAATTGATTGTTTTCTGCTCTTTTCCTTGCCTTGTCTTGCAGCCCTTTGAGGGTTTTGATTTGAGGGTTTTGAGCACTAGAAATGTATTTCATTAATTTTATTTCCTAGAATATTTTTCCATGTAGCGTTTCCATAGTTCAGTTTGGTGCGTCTCTAATGAAAGTGCTCTTCCTTCAACAAAGGCATGTGTAAGTTGATTGGTTCGCATATCCAAAGCATCTCCAAGAGACAAGAATAGGGTAGCGTCTTTCCCAACGGTTAGACTACCTAAACGGTCTGCTACTCCAATGATTTTTGCTGCATTTAAGGTGATCATTTGTACTGCTTTTTCTTTTGGAACACCATAGGCTGCAAAACTTCCTGCATAAAACGGGAGGTTACGAGTATTCATACGTTCCATTCTTCCACTCACATCAACGGTGATCAATAGACCAGCATCCATAAGGATTTTAGCCATTTTAAAAGGAAGTTTTATGTCTTGGTCTTCTTGAGTTGGTAATCGGTGTGGTCTAGAAACAATTACCGGAATGTCATGCTTCTTAAGAAAATCAGTTACCAAATGCGCTTCATTTCCGCCAACTAAGACAATTTTTTTAATTTGATGTTCTTTTAAAAATTGAATTCCGTCTACAATTTCGCGTTGACCATCGGCATGTAAATAGACGGTTTGGCTCCCAACAAAGGCATTGCTCATTGCAGCAAAGGGAAGATGTTTGATTTTTGATTGCACTTGATTGTATGCCTTTGATTCTTTTAGGAATCCACTGAGCGATTTTATTTTTTCTTCGTAATTCTTTTGATTGTATTTGATGTCACTACTCGGTCCTCTTCTTCTGTTTGACGTATATGCCCGAGGCCAGTTGATGTGTAAACCTTCATCGGTTACTAATGCTGCATCTTCCCAATTCCATGCATCGAGTTTAACAACCGAAGAACTTCCAGAAATTACTCCTCGTCTTGGGACTATTTGAGCTGATAAGATACCGTTTGGGCGTAAACTCTCTACTACTTTAGATTCGGCGTTATAGGCAATAATGGTTCTGATATGCGGAAGATATTCCCCAATTTCATTCAAATCATTGGTTGCGCGAACTGCGTCGATTTCGACCATACCCACGGTGCTATTTGCTGCTATAAATCCAGGGTAAAGATGCTGTCCAGTGGCATCAATAGTTTTGCTGTACTCATTTTGTACTGCATCTGCTGAAGCTACTTCTATAATTTTCCCATCGCGTAAACCGATTGCACTGTTTTCTAAAATAGTTCCGTCGCCAATATGAGCAGTTGCACCCAGTATTAGAATACTATTCTGTTGATCTGCTGCCGGTGTTTGTTGAGATATTCCTAAAGTACAGCAAAAAAGGAATACAAATGTTGAGATATAATTTTTCATAATAATCAGATTAATCAAGTGTTTCACAATGGAATTCTATGGCTTTTTTCCGTTCTGGCTTTTGTGTTTTCGCACCACCATTTTTAGCGACTAGCATGTCTTGAATTAGTTTATTTTTTTCTTTAGTAATTTGTGCTACCTGAGCAGTAGCTCGATCAAGATCAAAGTATATAACCCCATCAATCATGGTTTTTTCTGCTACAGCATATATGGACATGGGATGATCGCTCCACAAAACAAGATCGGCAGATTTCCCTATTTTAACACTCCCAACCTCATCGTCGATATGCAATAATTTTGCAGGGTTTAGTGTTACAAATTTCCAAGCGTCTTCTTCAGAAACTCCTCCGTATTTAACCGCTTTTGCAGCTTCTTGATTCAAGCGTCGAGACATTTCCGAATCATCTGAATTAAAAGCTACTGTTACTCCTTGACTGTGCATGATTGCACCGTTGTAAGGGATGGCATCATTCACCTCAAATTTATAGGCCCACCAGTCTGAAAAAGTTGAGCCTCCAACCCCGTGTTCTTTCATCTTATCGGCTAATTTATAGCCTTCCAAGATATGAGTAAAAGTGTTGATGCGAACGCCAAAACGATCCGCTACTTTTAGTAACATATTGATTTCACTTTGAACATAAGAATGACAAGAAATAAAGCGTTTGCCATCTAAAATCTCAACCATGGTTTCCATTTCTAGATCGTAGCGTGGCGCTACAGTTTTGGCTTTTACCTTTTTAGATAAGGCATTGTATCCTTTCCATTCTGCTTTGTATTCCTTGGCACGTTGGAAATAGTCGGTAAAAACCTGTTCAACTCCCATTCGTGTTTGTGGAAAACGCGCATAACTTTGCCAGTTTGATTGTTTTACGTTTTCGCCTAAAGCAAACTTGATGTATGGGTCTGCATTGGGATATAAAAGCTCATCTGCGCCAGCTCCCCATTTAGGCTTTATAATTGCAGAACGTCCGCCAATTGGGTTTGCAGAACCGTGAAGTATTTGTAAGGTGGTAACACCTCCCGATAGGTTGCGGTATAAATTAATGTCATCTGGATTTATTACATCTTCGATCGTTACTTCTGCAGAAGAGTTTTGCCCGCCTTCGTTGATACTTGACGCGCCAATATGCGAATGCTCATCAATAACGCCACTGGTTAGGTGTTTGCCAGTCCCATCGATTACACGAGCTCCAGGGGCTTCACCGATAGTGCCAACGGCTTTAATTTTTCCATTTACAACCCAAACACTTGCATTTTGTAGAATTCCTTCAGCTTCATTGGTCCAGACGGTAAGGTTGGTGAATAAAACATTTTCTGAAGTTGGAAGTGTTTTGAAACCAAATCCATTATTTGGATAGGTTATCGGGAGTATTTTTTGGAGAACCTCTTTGTCTTTTTTATCTTTTTTAGGTTTTGAATCTTCCGTTTTATTCGCAGACCAGCTAATTGCCGATCCATCAAAGAAAGTTCCATCGCCATCAAAGCTATCCTGATTACTTATTTTGGATTTAAGTTGTGCAAATTTAGTTTTGGTGCTGTCACTAATTCTCAGTGTTAGCCATCCATTATTATAGCGAGCTTCGGTTTTAAGGGTTGTTGAGTTCTGAACCGTTTTTGCACTTATTTTAGTAGCACTTTTTGACAGGGTCAGTTCATACGAAGTGTCGTTTATGCTTAGAGCATATGATCCGTCGATTTTAGTTTTAGCTGATGCTTGAATGATATGCTGTTGTCCTTGTACCCAATTTTCATGAATCTTTGTTTCTTTCTCGAACAAAGGACCATCGGTTACCAAAAGGTTCGCATAAGCTCCTTTTTTCAACTCTCCAACATTTCCTTTCTGGTTAATCAGTTGTGCTGGGATTGTAGTTAAAGCGGCTAGTGCTCTTTCTGGGGATAATCCGTGTTGAACAGCTTTTTTGATATTGGGAAGGAAACTCTTTACACTTTTTAAATCACTAGATGTGAACGCAAATTTTATTCCAGCATCAGCAATTGCTTTTGGGTTAGCTGGAGCTTGATTCCAGTAACGCATTTTGTTGAGTGATATTTTTTGTGCAAGGAAGGGATCATCCACATCAAATGCTGCAGGGAAATTCACAGGAACCAAAAGTGTTGGATTGAATTTCTTTAATGTACTCAATTGCTCATATTCCGTACCATGTGCTTTTATGATATAGCTTTTTCCAAATTCTTTTCCAATTTTTGCAGCACGCGCTACATCCAGTTTATTAGAAGTTTCGAAAATAGCAGGAAGCATTTGATTTTTGTTTAAAGCTTCTAATGCAAGGTCTTTATTTATTGCTCCTCCGTTTGCATACCAAGTTGCATCGTGGTATACTTGACGGATAAGCGCCATGGCACCCATAATAGATCCGGGGTAATATTGTCCTGAAGTATTACTTTTTTTGAACGATAGGTGTTGGGCTGCGCGATCTTCAATCATGCGATAACCATTATCTTGAATGTCGTTTAAAGCGACTAAAACACTTGAACCTCTGTGGATTCCTTCCTTTCGGTGGGTGTTAACCACTCCGAAGCCAGCAGCTCTGAGCTCTTTCGCTTTTTTACTATCGTATTTAAAGTCAGTACTACTGTCGTAATCGGGTATGATATGATCATTCCAATAGTACCCTTTTCGATTGGCATTATATTGTACGCTTCTTCTTCCGCTTGACTTGCTTTTTACAGCTGCAATCCCAAAACCAGAATGTAATTCTACAAAGGAAGGATAGATGTGTTTTCCTTTAAAATCGACTATTAAAGCGTTTTTTGGAATACTTAATGCAGTTCCTACGGCTTTGACTTTTCCGTTTTCAATGAGAAGCATCCCATTGTCTAGTTTTTGCAACGGATTCATATGAATGGTTGCACCCGTTAACATAATTTGTTTTGAGTTTTCCGTTTTAACGCCCTTGTTTGTAGGGAAATAATCTTGCGCATGACTGGCAAAAGAAACAAGAGTTATTAAAATAAAATGTAATGGTTTCATTCGTTTTTGATTTTATTGAATGAAAGTACGCTTTTTAGTATTAAAATTTGAATTTATTTTGAAGATCATAAGCTACAAGAAAAGCAACCATTTGATTATATGTTTTAATTCCAGATTCCTGACCATTTGCCTTGAGATAAACATCATAAGATTCCTTGAAAAACGGCTCAAACGGGTTCTTGTATTCTTCCCAGAAATCTCGACTTTCGGCAAAGTTTTTGAGGATTCCTGGATTTAGCTGTTGAACTAACATTTTTGCTTGATCGGGATCTCTTTTTATTAAATCACTATAACAATGTCGAAATCCAAAAAGGACTGCAGCATACTTTAAATAGGGATCGGTGTTTTTAAAGGTATTGATAAACCCAATGAAATTTGCTTCGTTTTCGGCTGCATATCCGAGTTGGTGGGCCATTTCGTGGGCAATGGTTACTGGTAAATTGATTTTCGGCATCCGCATATTGACTTGGGCTTCTAGCGTAAACGGATTTAGATAACCGGCATAGCTCATATAGCTTAAAGGTAAACTGAACAGAGAAGCTTTTACTTGAGGCACCTGAACGGCACTGCTCCATAAATCGCCATAGGAGCTTTGTATGCGTTTGGCAATTTCTTTTCTAGCATATGGAATAGAAACTGCAAGGGTGTCTGAATTGCTGAGCTGCCTGTGGAGTATATTGCTCATGATTGCAAAACGTGTCGTAAGATCAATCAACAAAGAATCGGAGTATTGTTTTTCGGTGGGTAATTTCTCTGCCAGAGGAGTTCTGTGGTAGTTGATTCCCCAGTTTAACTGAAAGAGTAAAAACAATAAGCTAATGAAAATTCCAAAACCAATGATATCGTTGATTTTTGGGAGTCTGGATTTTAGTAAAAAACGGATTACTGAATAGCAGATATATATTCCTAAACTTAGATATAACAAATCACCAAAAGAGAAGGGTATGGGCTTTATAAAAACGTGCTGCAAGTTGAATAGGAAGGGGTAAAAGTTTTGGGAAAAGTATAACTCTACTTTTTCAGGATACAAACTAATAATTCGAACCAGAAGTATTTGAGGTAGAATACTTGTTGCTAGTAAGATTTTGGTTCGGCTGGCTTTCATAGGACTAAGATAGTAATTAGCATCTAAAAAAAGTTAACGATTTTTTGTCTTAATTTGCACTTATGAAAGAAGAAATGATTCGTGGTAAAGATGCTCTTGGTGGCTGTTTTTTTACAGGCTGTGCCTGTTTCTTGGCAGGAACGATTCTCCTAGTTCTTTTTGTTTTTCGAGGAGAATTATTTTAAGTGTCCAAGCAACGTTAAACCGAAATACAAATACGATTTAGTGCAATGGAATTACACTAAAACAAAAAACCCATCCGAAGATGGGTTTTTAGAATCACAATTTTATTTATTCGATTACTTCAACAATCTCTAATTCAAAGATTAAGTTAGATCGTGGAGGTATACCTTGTCTGCCTTGTTCTCCGTATGCAAGTGTATAAGGAATGAAAATGGTTGCTTTATCACCAGCTCTTAATAAACGTAAACCTTCTTTAAATCCCTCAATCATTTGAGCTTCTGGGCTACAATCAGCGGGAATAGGTTGATACGCTTTAGCCGCTTTACGTTGTTCGTTTACTGCGTCTAGCGCTTCTGCAATTGTCAAGTCGCTTGTTTCAAGTAAAGTTCCATCTTCAAAGTAAACCGCATAATGTGTTTGTGCTTTGTATGTAGAAGTAACCTTAGGTCCATCTCCTTTTGTTGTAATGATGTATTGGAGTCCTGATTCTGTAGTCGTTGCTTTTGCTTTTTGCCCTTCAAACTTATCTTGTGTATTCAGTTTGATGATTTGTTGACGCTCTTCTTTATCTGCTTTTTCAGCTTCGAGTTCCTGAAAGTGATTTTTGAAAATAGAAGGAGCTTTAAATTTTTTCGCATCAGATCCTTTGCGGATGATGGTTACTTTTCTAATGGTATCGTTCTGTGCAATACTGTCAACTACACTTTGACCGATTACAACCTTTCCAAATACAGTATGTTTTCCATCCAACCAAGGTGTTGCTTTGTGGGTGATAAAAAATTGACTTCCATTGGTTCCAGGGCCTGAGTTTGCCATCGATAATATACCAGGACCACTATGAGAAAGTTCAGCGTCGATTTCGTCGTTAAATTTATAACCAGGATCACCTGAACCTGTTGCGGTAGGGTCTCCTCCTTGAATCATAAAATCTTTAATTACACGGTGGAATACAAGACCATCGTAGTAGTTTTTGTTTTTGTAGTTATCACTTACCAAATCATTCTCTCCTTCACTAAGAGAAACAAAGTTAGCAACCGTTATTGGTGTTTTTTCAAGCTCTAGAGATACAACGATAGAACCCTTGTTGGTTTCAATATCAGCATAAAGACCATTTTCAAGTTCTGGATATTGTGAAGCACATCCTATTAAAAGGACTGTTAGTAGTGCATAAAAGAAATTTTTTTTCATGGGAATTGTTTGAATTAGTTTTGCAAAGATGCAAAAAATTAATTTTTTATGGAATGTGATATTAATTTTATTGTAAATCGTAGGGGTTGATTAATTTCTACTTTTTCATCATCACCTTGATATCCGTAACAAAGATAGGATGGAAAAAGGAAGGTTGCGATTTCATTTACACTCAATATCTTTACAGCTTCCCGAAGGGCTGGCAGTAGCTCTTCTTTATCAACTAAGTACTTTACGGTTCCGAGCTCCATTTCATCATAAAGCACAGTTCCATCTAAGGCTTCGATTTTATAGTTGAAACGCACCATATCGCCTCTTTTGGGAAGTACTCTTTCATCCGATGAAACCAAGTAAGCGTACCAAAAACCAGTGGACGAGGCCTTGTAGTTTAGTGTTGAGTCTTGGGCAATTATTTTTTTAAATTGATTTTGTTGCTTCTTTATGATATTCTTGTTACGCTGAACGGAACCTTTGAGGAAGGATATCTTTGTTTCGTTGATCGGCTTTCGAGCTTGCGGCTCCGTACAGCCAATTAGGAGGCAAGACATCAGGAAGTAAAAGCTAAAATTCCGCATACCTAGCTGAGTTGATCTTTATATTCAAGGATGGTTTGGTGTACCTTTTCTTTAGTAACTGCAAGACTTTCATGCGATGCGCCTCCGGCAGCATTGTTATGTCCACCTCCATTGAAGTGTTTGCGAGCAAACTCATTTACATTGAATGTTCCTTTAGATCGGAACGACATTTTAACAATATTCTCTTGGGTGTTTTCAATCATAATGATAGCCAATTCAATGCCCTCTAAACTGAGACCGTAATTCACAAAGCCGTCGGTATCTCCTTTTTTGAAGTCACATGAGTTTAGGTCTTCTTGACTTAGGGTAATATAAACCGCTTGAAGTGGTTCTACTTTTACGAGATTGGAAAGTGCTCTGCCCAAAAGTTGTAAACGTCCAAAACTATAGGTGTCGTATATTTTTTGGTGAATCTGGGCATGATCAATACCCAAGTCCAATAAGTTAGAAACGATACTGTGGGTGATTGGCGTTGTCGATTGAAATCGGAAAGAACCACTGTCGGTCATAATTCCGGTATAGATGCACGTAGCAATTGTTTTATTTATTTTCGAAACATCGAGAGCTTCCATGACATTGTATACCATTTCGCAAGTAGAACCCAAACTAGGATCAGAATACATTAGGTCAGCATAGTCATCGGGCTGTTCATGATGATCAATCATCACTTTAATTCCTTTGCAGCTATTGATAACTTCATCCATAGGCTTTATTCTGCCTAAGCTGTTGAAGTCAAAGGTGAAAATCAAATCAGCATCAAAAAGTAGTTTTTGACAGGCCTCTTCCTCTTTGTTATATTTGATAATGGTTTCTTGACCTGGGATCCAATCCAAGAATTTTGGGTATTCGTTGGGCGAAATCACCGTGCAGTTGTGCCCCATTTGATCGATAAAATGTTTCCAGCCTAAACAACTGCCTAAAGCGTCGCCATCTGGGTTTTTGTGTGGAATAACAACAATCTTTTTAGGTGATGCGAGTTGTTCTCTTAAAGCTGGAATAAAGTTATTTGTCATAGCAGGGCTAAGATACCAATCCTTTCTCAAAAAAATATACTGTTTTTTAGATTATATTAATGAGTTTAATATGAAGAGAGTCAAAAGAAAACAATAGAATCCTCTGTGTTAAAAATGTCTCATTCTGGCTTCAATGTCAGTTGCTTTTAATAAGTTTGCAGCAGAAATAAAAACTATACTATGACAACAAATCGTACGTTCACGATGATTAAACCAGATGCTGTTGAAAACGGACACATCGGATCTATTTTAGAAAAAATCACATCAGCTGGATTTAAAATTGTAGCACTCAAAAAAACACAGTTAACACGTGCAGATGCAGAGGCGTTTTACAGCGTTCACAGCGAACGACCTTTCTTTGGAGAGCTTGTTGAATTTATGACCAGAGGCCCTATTGTTGCCGCTATTCTTGAAAAAGATAATGCAGTTAATGATTTCCGTGTGCTTATCGGTGCTACTAACCCAGCAGATGCTGCCGAAGGAACTATACGTAGTTTGTATGCAACCTCAATGGGTGAAAATGCAGTTCATGGTTCTGATAGCGATGAAAATGCAGCGATTGAAGGTGCTTTCCATTTTTCCGGAAGAGAGATCTTTTAACGCAAAACCAATTTAGATATAATTTCTGCGCCGAGCGTTTCGTTCAAATGGCGCAGAATTTTATCCTTTCCATACGACAATTCTTCTCTAAGCGGAGCTGAAGTGAGGTTTACAAAAAGTGTAGTTCCCCTAAAGCTAACTTCTTGAGTATACTGTGCCACACTAGACCCCATTGTTGTTTCCCAAGCTTGTTCCACGCGCACCTTTGTTATACCACCTTTAATGTTTTTTTGATTGATCAATTCTCCTAATACTTCGGAGATGGATTGAGGTTCAAAAGATCTTTTTTTCTTTGCCATGAAATTAGATGCTTATTTTTTCATGGCGTTTATAGACATAGATTTTATCGCTGTGTTCTAATTCTAACTGAGTTGCGCTAATAGAGATGATTTTTTCTTTCCACGGTTGAAGTGCCTCTTTGTATTCTATATAAAAACTTCCCTCTAGACTTATTATCGAGAAATCAAATTGATCTTCAGAGCTATTGTAGGTTCCACTAAAACTTGGCGCTAGTTTCTTGCGGTATCCTGTTGTTGAATCTAGTTGATAAAAATCAACTAAAATAGCTCCTCCTCTGGGAGTGAATGTTTCTCCGTTTGATTTAACTTTTTCAATTTCCCAATAGCCATTGAGGTGTATTAAGTCCTTTTCTGATACCGAAGTACAGCTTGAAATTATAAGTCCAATCGTTAATAGATAGAATCTTGAAATGGTTTTTTTCATGAGAAATGAATGAATTTTTATAACATTTTAAAGGTAAGAATTTAACTGAGATTAAAAACTTTATATGACAATTGGGTTGTTTTTAATGCTTCCATAGTTCGATCTTCGTGCGTGTCTGAAAGGAAAATTTGTCCAAAGTGATTTTCTTCCACCAATTGCATAATCAAACCTACTCGGTTTTGATCGAGCTTATCAAAGACGTCGTCCAAAAGAACAATAGGAGGTACGCCTGCTATTTTTTTGATGAAATCGAACTGAGCCAATTTAAGCGCAATTAAAAAAGATTTCTGTTGCCCCTGACTTCCAAATTTTTTGATGGGCTGCCCACTTATTGAGAAAAATAAATCTTCTTTGTGAATTCCTACAGTACTGAATTGTGCCATGCGATCCTTGGGCAATTGATCCTTTAGTAATTCTGCAAAAGATGAGTCGATCAAAGAACTTTCATACGCTAGGGTTACTTCTTCTTCCGATTTACTAATACTTTGGTAATGTTGTTCGAAAATGGGAGTAAAATCGGCTAAAAATTCTTTCCTTTTTTCATGAATTGGAGTGCCCAGTTCGATCATTTTTTGATCGTATATATCCAGTGTTTCTGGCTCAAAGGTTTGGTTGGCTGCAAAATATTTTAAAAGAGCATTTCGCTGGCTTATGATCTTGGTGTAGTTCAGTAATTGATTCAAATAAGTACTATCTGTTTGACCAATAACACCATCCATGAATTTTCGTCGAATGCTACTTCCTTCGGTTATTAAATCTCGATCGGAAGGGGAGATGATTACAAGTGGCAATAAACCAATATGATCTGCAATTTTCTCATACACCTTTCCGTTCCGCTTCAATACCTTTTTATGCCCTTTTTTGAGGCTGCATACTATTTTTTCACTTTGCTCATTTTTCTCAAAAACACCGTCTAAAGCAAAAAAATCGGTATCGAATTGAATGTTTTGAACAGCGGTAGGATTAAAATATCCTTTGGCAAAACACAGATGATAAACAGCATCTAAAATATTGGACTTCCCAACACCATTATTTCCAATGAAACAATTGATTCGGGCATCGAATTCAAAGCTTTCAGAGCTGATGTTTTTGTATTGAGTAAGGGAAAGACTTTTGAGTTTCATGAATACAAATATAAGGATTTAACAGGAGGATTATTTATTTTTAAAAGCACATTCTGTTGAATCATTAGGTTTTATTTGTCCCTTCTCTTTTTGTGGTTTATTCTTCTTAATTTTGAAAAAAAAAACAATTGAATTTTAAATCATTTTCAATCCTACTTTTATTAGGATGTAGTTATACCCTTAGTGCGCAAATTGATTCCCTACAAATAATAAACTTAAAGCCCATTGAAGTTTCCGCCACACGGATTTCGGGTTCCTTATTAGAAGCCACTTGGTCTGTTACGAAACTGGATTTTAAAAAGCAACAAGATCAAATGCAACAACTCTCGTTCAGTGAGTATGTTCAGGGTGTTCCGGGTTTATTCGCATTAAATAGTAATAATTTCTCTCAAGATTTACGCATTTCTATTCGAGGTTTTGGGGCACGTTCTGCTTTTGGAATTCGTGGCATCAAGATTTTAGTTGATGGTATACCAGAGACTACTCCCGATGGGCAGGGTCAAATCGATAATCTAGCATTGGGTAGCATTGCCTCTGTCGAGGTTATACGTGGACCGTCGTCTTTGTTGTACGGTAATGCCGCTGGAGGGGTTATAAGTATCAGAACAAAAAGTGATGTTGAGAAAAATTATATTAAACCAGGATTTACAATCGGTAGGTTTGGGATGGAAAACTTCCAAATTGAAACTGGTGTAAGAAAAAAAAACACCTCATTAATTATATCCGCAAATAAAATAAAAACAGATGGATATAGAATTCAAAGTGGTTTCGAGAGTAGTGGTGTCAATGCTAAAATTAAGCATGAAATTTTAGATAAAACTGAAATTAACGTATTGTTTAATTATACCAATAGTCCAGTTGCGGAGGATGCTGGTGGACTAAATTTTGATTCCGTTGCTGAGGATCGCTCGCAGGCTCGTGATAGAAATGTTAGCTATCGAACTCAAGAAGCTGTTGAGCAATTTAAAACTGGCCTTTCGGTACAACATAAATTCAATTCAAAATTGAACCTCTCGACTTATGGGTTTTATGCAACTCGAGACTTTAACGCAAAACTACCTTTTGGTTTTGGTGGCTCGGTGTATTTAGACCGTAATTATTTTGGGCAAGGAGCTCAGTTGAGTTACAAAACAGGAAGCCCAAACGGTCATAACGTTCAACTCGGATACAGTTGGTCTAAGCAAGCAGATGTAAGGAAAAGATATTTTAACAACAAAGGAGTCAATGGCGACATAACACTAATCCAAAGTGAATTATTCAATGCTTTAGGGTTTTATGTAATGGACGAGATTTCTTTTGGTAAATATAAAATTCTTGGAGGGTTGCGATACGATTCAAACAAACTTGAAGCAATAGACTATTTTATTTCAAACGGAGATGATAGTGATAGGTTATCTTTAAACTCTTGGAACTCTTCTTTAGGAGTAAATTATAAAATGAACAGTAAAAGCTTTTTATTTACTTCTATTGGAACAAGCTTCGAAACACCTGTTTTGAGTGAGCTTTCTGCAAATCCGAGTGGAGGAGGAGGTTTCAATTCTTCTTTATCTGCTCAAAGAGCATTGAACAAAGAAATTGGATACCGATATTTTACTAGTAAATGGTTTTTAGAGGCTGTGTTTTTTGACATCAATACATCAAATGATTTAGTTCCCTATGAATTACAATCTTTTCCAGACAGAACATTTTATAGGAATGCAGGAAAAACGAATCGTACTGGTTTAGAATTAAGCTTCTCTAAACAAGTATTCGAATACCTAAATACAAAGTTCAGTTATACCTATTCCAATTTCTCCTACAAATATTTTCAAAACGAAGAAGTTGATTTAGCAGGGAATCAACTTCCTGGGATACCCAAACACATGGCTTCTTTTACTTCAACGATAGTTAAATCCGGTTGGTACATTAACCTAATTACTCGTTTCCAAGGAAGCCTATTTGCAGATGATGCTAACCAAGTAAAAGAAAAAGCATTTTTTGTATCGAATCTGAATGTAAGTTTTAGTAGCGGAAAAGGTGCTGTTAAATGGACTCCTTTCTTTGGAGTTAACAATTTGTGGAATACGATCTATAACGATAACATTAGAGTCAATGCATATGGAGGGCGCTATTACGAGCCAGCACCAACACGTCATATCTTTGGGGGAATACGCCTAGCGCTCTAGTCATCGGTAAAATGTGAAGTTCACTTGGGTTTTGCAAATTTTCCTTGATTGTATTCTTCTGATTTTCCAAAAGGGATTGAGAGGGAATCCCAGTTTTCGTTAGTTACCGTTTTTCCGATAAAAACAATTTGCCCCACATGATATGCATAATGCGCCAGTTGACGTTGCAATGCTGCTTGAACAGTTTGACCCATGTTGCGAATAAAAATTTCTTTGATTAAATCCTCGTCTTTTAGTGAATCTAGAGCGTCGAATAAACAACACCATCCCGATTCCCAAGCGTTTAGAATAGCTTCTTTTGTTTTTAATGTATCAATAAATTCATCATCCCGCTTACGCCATTCTTTTTCTCCGTCTGAACGCAGAAAGTCCGTCCATCGTGAAAGCATATTTCCGTTCATGTGTTTTACAATCTGTCCAATACTACTGCTTTCAGAACTGCTCTTCCAATTCATTTGATCTACGTCGAGTTGCTCAAAAGTGCGATCACCCAAAGCTTTGTAATGATAGAATTCTTTCTGTATGTTTTTTATGACCTGAGACATGGGTATAGTTTTACTGTTTTAATAAAAAGAATAAAGGTTAAAAATTATTCAGTAAACAAAGTTTTTTAACCAAAATTATAGTCGGAATAAGGTGAAAAAAAATTAAATATACTTCTTTCTTTTAAAATATGAAAAATGAGCTTTCTGAATTAGAATAAAAAGGTTATTTTTGGGAACTTTAAAAACCCACAATGGCTACATATAAAAAACGCGGAGCAAAAAAATCAGTTACAAAATCTGATTTAAGCGAACACCAAACGGATAGTACAACTGCTGAAGTTTTCGAAACTCTCGATACTACAGCGTCCAAGGCTGAGGAGTTTGTTGCGAAATATCAAAATGTAATTTTGATCGTAATCAGTGTTGTTACTGTTGGAGTTTTAGGCTCTTTAGGATACCAATCTCTTGTAGTTGAGCCCAATTCAAGAGAAGCTGTTGGTGAATTGAATCAAGCACAATACTATTTTAACCTTGCAGTAAATGGTCAAGACAACGATTCTCTGTACGCTCGTTCTATTCGTGGCGGCGAAGGAAAGTATGGTTTTGATGATATTATAGAAAATTACGGTGGTACTCCTGCTGCAGATCTAGCATCGTTTAGTGCTGGAATGGCATATTTGAATATGAAGGATTACAATGCTGCAATTGAATATTTGAATGACTTTAGTTCAGATGATATTCTATTGAGCGCTTTAGCCAAAGGAGCTATTGGTGATGCTTATGCTCAATTAGATCAAAGTGATCAGGCATTGAACTATTACACTCAAGCCATTAAGGCAAGCGAAAACGCGTATACTTCTCCTAAATATTTATTTAAAGCCGGTCTATTGAGTAGTGCTTTGGATAAAAATAGTCAAGCGTTATCTTACTTTAAGCGTATCAAAAACGATTATCCAACTTCAGAAGAAGCTTCTCAAGTTGAAATCCAAATTGGTCGTTTAGAAAACCTAAACTAATTTTTCATGGCAACGGCTAATACGAATTTATCCGTTTATGATGCCGATGAAGTTCCTTCTGGAAAAAACTTTGCTGTAGCTATAGTTGTTGCAGAATGGAATGCTCAGATTACAGAATCTCTTTTTCAAGGTGCTTACGATACCCTTCTTCAACATGAAGTATCGGCTAGCAAAATAGCGCGTATCAATGTGCCAGGTAGTTTTGAGTTGATCTATGGTGCCAAGCATGCTCAGTCCAAAGGATTCGATGCTGTTATCGTTATAGGCAGCGTGATTCAAGGAGAGACCAAGCATTTTGATTTTGTTTGTGAAGGGGTTGCTCAAGGAATCAAAGACTTGAATATACAATCTACAATTCCTGTTATCTTTTGTGTACTAACAGACAATAACCTACAACAAGCTATTGATCGTTCTGGTGGAAAACACGGAAATAAAGGCATTGAAGCTGCAGTTGCAGCACTGAAAATGGCACAGCTCTCTAAGCAATAAGTTGTCAACATTACGTTACTTCTCTAACGTCACTATTGCGATTCTAGTAAAATCAATGTATTTTTATGTTTTAAGGAAAACCTATGTTTAAAGCAAACCTTTTTAAATTGAATCGCAACAAACGATACAATTACACGCCCCGTTATTATGAAGGTAAAACGATTGAAAACCTTTATGACTTCGACTCTAAGTTTAATAAGTATCGCGAAACGTATAATGCAAACGATCTCGGGAAGCAATGGGGAGATGCGCGTTTAGAAAATAGAAATCGTGCCAATCGCAAGGTCACACCAACCTTGTTGATTATCATAGCGGTATTGATCCTTATTTTTTTATTTATTATAGATTTCGATCTATCTATTTTTTCTATCTAACTCCATGGGAGATATCATAACCTTATTACCTGATCATGTTGCCAATCAGATTGCAGCTGGAGAAGTCGTTCAACGTCCAGCTTCTGTCGTTAAAGAATTAATGGAAAATGCTATTGATGCAGGATCCAGTCATGTGCAACTGATCATCAAAGAAGCGGGTAAACTTTTGATCCAAGTTGTCGACGACGGTAAGGGGATGAGTATTACAGACGCCCGAATGGCTTTTGAACGCCACGCAACTTCTAAAATTAAATCTGCAGATGATCTTTTTGCTTTAAATACAAAAGGGTTTCGTGGGGAGGCATTAGCATCTATTGCTGCTGTTGCTCATGTTGAAATGCTTACTCGAACAGAAGAAGATGAAATTGCTACACTAATAAAAATTGCCGGGAGTGAAATTCAAGAACAAGAACCTTGTGTAGCTCCTAAAGGAAGTTCCATAGCGGTGAAAAATTTATTTTTCAATATTCCCGCCCGGCGTAATTTTTTAAAATCCAATACGGTTGAACTACGTCACATCATCGATGAATTTCATCGCGTGGCTCTGGCACATCCGCAAATTGCCTTTACCTTTTTTCAAGGGGGGCACGAATTGTTCGATTTGCCTGCTACTAATCTAAGAAAACGAATTGTACATATTTTCGGTTCTAAAATGGACGAAAAATTAGTGCCCGTTAAAGAATCGACATCCGTATCCTCAGTTTCTGGATTTGTCCTAAAACCCAATGCCGCCAAAAGAACACGTGGACATCAGTTTTTCTTTGTGAACGATCGCTTCATTAAAAGTCCGTTCATGCATCATGCGATCATGAATGCCTATGAAGGTTTGTTGGCCGACGGAACTGTTCCTGGATATTTTATTTTTTTCAATCTAGATCCGCAAACAATAGACATCAACATACATCCGACCAAAACCGAAGTTAAGTTTGAAGATGAACAGAGTCTATACGCGATTTTGCGTTCGTGTATCAAACACAGTTTGGGGATGTTTAATGTAGCTCCAACACTCGATTTTGATCGCGATCCGAATCTCGATACTCCTTACAACCAAGTGAGTCAAAATGCAGGGACCCCTCAATTAGAAGTAGATTCTAATTTTAACCCATTCAAAAATCCAGAAACGACTCGTTTCTCAAAACCTAACGAAGCTAGCTGGGAAAGTCTGTATGTTGAGGTTGAGTCGCAACCGGTTCCTAATATCTTAGAACAGGAATTCAGTACTACAAAAGCATACGATGCGATTAAACTTTTTCAATTGATGAATCGGTATATCGTTAGTTCCATAGGTTCTGCCTTACTTTTAATCGATCAACAACGAGCCCACGAACGGGTGTTGTACGAACAGTTTTTAACAACAATTACACAAAAGAAAACTGCAAGTCAACAACTATTATTTCCATATTCTTTGGAATTAGACACCACGCAGCAAGTACTTTTATCTGACTTAGAAGAAGTATTGGTTGAAGCAGGTTTTGTTTTTGAGCGAAGTTCCAACGCAGTAATTATCATCAAGGGGATTCCAGTGTCGAGTTCTGAAAAAGAAATCCCTAATATTTTTGAAAACCTATTTGCTTCTTTGGAAAGCGATTTGCCTGCCGATAGTTTTAGTCAATCAGACGTATTGTCAAAGTCCTTAGCAAAAACCTTAGCAATTAAGAGAGGAGTGCCGATGAAACCCGAAGAACAACAGCGTCTTTTGGATGATTTATTTGCTTGTAAAGAAACCCAAGTGTCTCCTTTTAATCGTCAGATTTTTGTTACTTTGACTCAGGAAGAATTAGATAAAAAATTCATTTAATGGGGAGAATTACAGACACGATAAAACATTTATTAATCATCAATGGGATATTTTTCCTTGCGGTTAACCTTTTAGGAGATGAGGTGTATAATTGGTTTGCGCTGCATTATTTTCAAAACCCTCGTTTTGAGTTTTGGCAACCCCTTACGCATATGTTTATGCACGGTAGTTTCAATCATATTTTGTTTAATATGTTTGGGCTGTATATGTTTGGCTCTCCACTAGAATCCCTGTGGGGAAGAAAGAAATTCATATTCTTTTACCTGTCTGCTGGTTTTGGCGCTGCTGCTGTTCAGTTATTAGTTTATCATTTTCAGTTCAGTTCAGTTTATCAAGAGCTAATGAGTTTAGGATACGGTCAAGATGCAATCAATATGCTATTGAATGACGGTAAATATGATACTACAATTTTAAGCAGTGTCAGTGAAGAGCAAATATCAAGCTTCTATCAATCGTATTACGCTTCTATGGTTGGTGCATCTGGCGCCTTATATGGTGTTTTGGTAGCCTTTGCCATGTTGTTTCCCAATTCCGAATTGTATTTGATGTTTATCCCGGTGCCTGTCAAAGCTAAATACATGATTCCGTTCATGATCCTGGGTGATCTTTTCTTTGGATTTAGTTCTTTCTCAGTTGGACCAATTGCTCACTTTG
>Ga0115005_10000036_pt1 | contig 87213 bp, 59 predicted proteins | sample ArcOceMetagenome_FD_87163 | JGI IMG/M metagenome (GOLD analysis project Ga0115005, IMG submission 87163) | Marine eukaryotic phytoplankton communities from Arctic Ocean - Arctic Ocean - Greenland ARC118M Metagenome | ecosystem: Environmental > Aquatic > Marine > Oceanic | place: Arctic Ocean... | reverse complement strand
GCACCAATTTTTAAAAGAGCTGCCTTTGTGTGGCTCTTTTGCTTTCTGGCTTTGTATCAAACTGTTAGTTACAAATTATCTGTTATTTCTTCTGTGAATACTTCAAAATTAATTCGGTAAACTTTAAGAAATCCCCTCAAAAAAACTCCAACTTGCTACCAGACACTACATTACGGCTTAACTATAAATAGACAGTCCATATGGTGCTTCTAAACATAAAATATAATTAATATTTTTAGACAATATTTACTAATGCCAGATTGCTGAAGTTAGCATAACTGACTAGTATTGAATTGGATTATTTTTGTATCGATAACACGCTACTCAGTGGAATAAAATTGTTGGTTCTAATTGTTGAGGCACAAAAAAAACCACCTGTTTTAGTTCCATTTAAGTGCGGCGTTAGATAAATGGTACCATTAGCGATATTTCGCTGAGGTAATAAACTCACCAAAAGTATCACACCAAATAATAACAGTATTATATTTAGATAAATCAATACTTGGCGATACCTTAACAACAAAATTATTGAAGGTGTTAACTTCCCCAACACGAACCATGAAAGTCTTCAAACGATTAAAATCAATTTCAGTTTCAATAAATTCAGGAGAAATATAGACTTTATAATCTGGGCCAGGTGCAAGGCTTCCCATTAATGTTATAAACTCAGGCCCAATAGAAACCTTACCTTCACCCCAATGAAATGAATCACTCCCTTTCAGCTCCTTTTTGAATTCTGCATAATATTGTGATTGATAAGATATGGCCATTATTTCAGATTCAGTTGGAGCATTTGGAGCAATGATAATGGGGAGTGTATATATTCCAATCGCAACTCCTAACACTCCAACAAATAAATGAGTCAAGATAAGTAATACTAATACTTTTAATTTCATTGAAGCTCCAATATGATTAATAGAACGCCCTACTAAAGGGCAAAAATTGTTAACAGAAATTTTGAGGCACGAAAGCCAACTATTTTTTGTTATTATTAATTAGTTTGTTAGCTAACGATAACTCCAATTCAATTTAAAAACTACAACCTACTTTAATTTTAACACATTCAGAGATGACGAAATTAGCTATGCCACTTCAAAAAATATCTTGCCCACGATTAAATAAGCCTACGACTTTTTTTGTTAAATCCAAATGTTCAGCTTTGTAATGATCAATTAAAATTGGCAAGAATTTAAGCCACGTTTTTCAATTTATTACATTTCTGATGTTGTGTTATATACTCAAGACTTGAATATTGGCGTTTGTAATTATAAAACCTGATATAACTTTCAACGCCATCAATCACTGAAGGGTGATTTATAAAAGTGATGGTTATTAAGCCTTTCTGTTTTCAAGCTTCTAAAGAAAACGCCATTACTGCATTATCCCAAAAATTTTCCAACGATGCATGCTTTGCATAATATTGAGTAATGCTAATTTTTCTCTAAATATTGTCGCTGAGTATTAAACGCCTTGATCTGCGTGTAACATTACTTTACGCGTATTTGTGCTCATTACCTTTACTTGGATAATAATGCTGTTTTTAGGTTCTATATTGATTTTTTCATCAACGTACGCGCTTTATGTACGCCTACCATATGGCCAAGTTCAATTAACTCCACATAAATACGAAGTTTGCCATAGGTATTACCTTTTTAGCGAACAATAACTGAGGTACAAGCGCCTGAGATATCTTATGTTTTTTTGTCGGTATAGTTTTCTTTTACCATTAATTTTGCATATTCTAGCTTTTGCTTAGGGCCGTAACTAAGTCTATTTATTTTTGTTATTTGAATATCTTTATTTTTTTTAAGCTATAAATTTTCCAATTTCATTAAACCATTACACCAATTAAGGTTTTACAATACTGATACTGCAGCAGTTGATAGCTGCGACTATTGGAAAGAAAGTAGTTTTGATTTTAAGGCTGTGCAATACTAGATAAAACATAAAAAAATCGAGTGTAAAGTGACCAAAATCATTAGTTTTCCAAGAGTTGTAGAGCTTGAGGGTGGGATAAACTTCCGTGATTTAGGCGGTTATTTAAACAGCCAAGGTAAAACGGTAAAGTGGCGTAAGATTATGCGTTGCGGACACTTGGCCAATCTTAGTGAACATGACTTGAATGTGCTGGAAGATATCGGTGTGACTCAGATCCACGATTTTCGTCGTAAAGAAGAACAAATCAAGTCGCCAAGCTGTGCAATTCGGGCAGAGGTTTTGGACGATTATCAAATATATATTGGTGATATTTCAAAGTTTTGGGAATTTTTGTTTGAGGGCGAGCTCACACCAGAGTCCTCCCACGAATTGGTTGTTAATTCCTATCGTTCATGCATTAACCTTGTTATCCCCGCCTTTAGTCGCTTTATGCGACAGATTGTTGACAACGCTGATAATTCATGTGTTTTTCATTGTTCTGCTGGCAAGGATAGAACAGGCATGGCTGCGGCATTAATACTCTCAGCGCTTGATGTACCACGCGAAACCATTGTTGAAGATTATCTTCTCACTCGTCAGCATTATGACTCAACTCAATTGATCGAGATTATTGAGGGACATTTACGAAAAGCGAAAGTCGATAACTGGGATAGAGCATGGCTTACTCCTTATGTTTCTGTACATCAAGACAATATAGAGGCATTCTTAGATGCCATTGATGATAGTTACGGATCAATGCAAAGTTATCTTACTGATGCTTTGGGGTTATCAGAAGCTGATTTAAACAGCATGCGTAAACAGTTTTTAGATGACTAGAGCGTTGTTTAGCCTATACTTCTCGCAAAATTCAGCGGAAATATTGACAGTGCTCATACGTAAACAAAACAGAGTCAGTAGAATAAAGGGTTAAAATTAATCAGCGCAAGAGCACTGAGACGCTATGATTAACAAACCTCGAGATCAATTAATGACTAAACTTATGGTGGCTATGCCTACTTGAAATTATATGCCTCGAAGTTGAATTCGCCTTATTATAAAATAGTCTCTAACAGTATGTTTTTTTAGTTTTAACAATTCCCTCAACGCGGCGAATTTCACAAGGTAACGAGTTCAATTTAGGGAGCGTCTCGGTCTTAATTTCAACAATGAGATCCTAGTAACCCATAGTGTGATGGATGGCAAAAAACTTTGGGATATTGCTGTAATCGTTTAATCACGTGTGCATCACCTTTCGCCTCAACAGCGATGTTCATAATTAACCTCTTTAATATAAACTATCAATAAATTCTAGAGCATTAACATGACATAAAACAGTCAGTAAAGTGTACAATATGTAACATATTTTACTCGAAATGTAGCGATATTATTGCATAATGCGCAACTTGCAAATATTTAGGAACCCAAAGTTGCTTGTATTTCTTTGGAATACTAAAAGTTTTCAAACCTAAGGTTATAAACATAATCACTGCAGACTATTCAAGTTGAACAAAAGAGTCAGCTATGTGATCGAAAAGTCTACCTTGATATTACGAGAGAATTAACGTCCGCTATGCAAACAAACTTATCAGTTTATGTTTTTTAGTCATGATCTATTTAAATTCACTTTGAAAACGTCTAATGATTAAAGTTTTTTATAGGCATTGAGAAATAAGGCGACTAGAAAAGTACAAAAATACTTTACCCCATGAAGGTAGAAGCGCAAAGGTCAATGAGTTTTATCATAGTCACTTTTTAACCCCTAAATTTTTAAAAGATATCTGTGACACTTCGAGAGGAATATTCTTGATTTTACCCTTTGGATAAACAGACAGTATATAGCTAAGTAAAAATGCTATGTTAAATCAATTTATTTGGATCTAATAATTGAGCAAGATAGTTAGCATCCAAATCAGTCATTTCCTTCGCGACATCGAGGATTGGCCGCTTTTCAATATAAGCACGCTTAGCGATCTCGGTAGCTTTGTTATAACCGATCTCTTTATTTAATGCCGTGATCAGAATTGGATTACGCGACAGGCTCTCTTCAAGTTCTTCGGCGTTAATCGTAAAATCATTAATGGCATGCTTTAACGTCTGACAGCTACCCGCCAATAATTCTATACTTAACAAAAGGTTGTATGCAATCACAGGTAACATCACGTTCAATTGAAAGTTGCCAGAACTACCGGCTAATGTGATTGTTGTATCATTACCTATCACCTGAACGGCTGCCATGGCAACAGCTTCTGGCAAAACAGGATTTATTTTTCCAGGCATAATACTGCTACCGTGTTGCAGCGGCCTTAGATTAATTTCAGCCAGACCCGCCAAAGGTCCGCTGTTCATCCAGCGCAAGTCGTTGGCGATTTTTAATAAAGCCACCGCCAGTGTTTTAAGCTGTCCGGAAACTTCAACCGCCGTATCCTGAGTACTTATTGCCGCAAAAAGGTTATCAGCAGTACAAAATTTGATCCCGCTGAGTGCCGAAATCTGCTCGGCAAATAAATCTGCAAAATTTGCTGGCGCATTAACCCCCGTGCCAACAGCAGTTCCGCCCTGTGCTATCTGAGATAACCTTTTCTGGCTATCTATTATTCTATTTATTGCCAGTGTAATTTGCGCTCGCCATCCCGATAGTTCCTGGGCAAAACTTAATGGCATGGCGTCCATTAAATGAGTACGGCCGGTTTTTAACTGGTCACCTAAAGCCTTTTCTTTTTTCAAAATGGCTTTTTTTAAAGCGACGAGCGATGGCAGTAATTGCTGCTCTAAGCTAAGTTGGGCGCTGAGGTGTATAGCGGTTGGGATCACATCATTGCTACTCTGGCTGCAATTAACCTCATCATTAGGATGAACGACTCTTTTAAGCTGCTGACTTGCAAGACTTGCGATTACTTCATTGGCGTTCATATTAGTACTGGTTGCCGAGCCAGATTGAAAAACATCAATTTTAAAATGGTTGTAGTGCTTGCCCTTGGCAAGTTCCATTGCACCGCTATAAACGGCATCGGCTAATTTAGTTTCAAGTAACCCTAGTTTACCGTTTACTTGCGCAGCAGCAGCTTTAATTAAGCCAAGACTTTGAATAAAACGTCGTGGCATTATCATGTTGCTAATTTTAAAGTTCTCGAGTGCCCGTTGAGTTTGAGCACCGTACAATGCCTGCAACGGAACGTTGACCTCTCCTAAACTATCATTTTCGATTCTATATTTTGAATCCATTGGAGTCGTATCCCTTAACCTTGAGCGACAATTTGGTTAAGAACATAAGTGAGTACGCCACCTGCTCGATAATATTCAACTTCTATAGCGGTATCAAGACGGCAAAGTAATTGAATTTTTCGCTGCTTAACGGAAGAATAATAAATAATAACATCGAGCTTTTGATTTGCGCATAATTCGCCACACAAACCAAAAATATCCAACGATTCATCACCCGTCAACATTAGTGATTTACGATCTTCACCGTCCATAAATTGCAAGGGTAATACCCCCATACCGGCAAGATTAGAACGATGGATCCGCTCGAAACTTTCAGCGATGACCGCTTTTACACCAAGCAGCAATGTTCCTTTTGCCGCCCAATCTCGACTCGAGCCAGTGCCATATTCTTTACCGGCTATGATTACACTGCCTTTTTGTTGTCGCTGATATGCTTGAGCGGCGTCAAAAATCGATATTACTTCTGTCTGGCCTTGTAAATGAGTGTAACCACCTTTCTTATGTTGTGTCATTGTATTACTGATCCGAATATTACCAAAAGTACCTCGCATCATGATCTCATGGTTACCACGCCTTGAGCCATAGGAGTTAAAATCTGCCTCTGCGACACCATGCTCTCTTAAATACTCTGCTGCGGGGCTGTCTTTGGGAATGGCTCCAGCGGGTGAAATATGATCGGTTGTAACCGAATCACCATACATTGCTAGAATAGGTGCATCAAGGATATCAGCATGGTTATTACGATATTTTTTCTCAAAAAAAGGCGGTCGTTGAATATAAGTTGAGTCTTGCGAAAATTGATAATTCACCTCTTTTCCTGACTCTATGGCTTGCCACACTTGATCTCCGTCAAATACCGAATTGTAGCGTTTTGCAAACATCTCGTGATGAACATTCTTAAGTAACTCTGCGATCTCTGCATTACTCGGCCAAATGTCTTTTAGATAAATTTCTTCGCCATTACTCGCTATTCCAATTGAATCTTGACTCAGATCAATTCGAGTAGTTCCTGCCAGTGCGTAAGCCACCACTAAAGGAGGAGAAGCTAGCCAAGATGCTTTTACTTGTGGGTGGATCCGGCCTTCAAAATTACGATTTCCTGACAAAACGGCGCAAACTATCAGATCATTTTTTTCAACACAATCTTGCACCGTTTTTGATAATGGCCCAGAATTGCCAATGCAAGTTGTACAGCCATAACCGACCAGGTTAAAGCCAAGTTTATCTAATGACTGTTGTAACCCCGCGGCTTCTAGATAATCAGTAACGACCCTGGAGCCAGGCGCAAGAGAGGCTTTGACCCAAGAGCGTTTTACCAGTCCCTTAGCCACCGCTTTTTTAGCGAGCAAACCTGCGGCCAACATAACCGCAGGATTAGAAGTGTTTGTACAAGAGGTAATCGCAGCGATCACTAAGTCCCCATGTCGAAGTGATTGAGCATCGTCAGCGAGAGGGAAATCAGTGGTTAACTGCTGGTTTCTACCATTTAATTGAATAAAGTCGTCCATAGCGGTTTTTAACTTGCACACAGGAACTCTGTCTTGTGGCCTACTGGGGCCAGCAAGGTTAGCTTCAATACTGCCCATATCTAGATGTAGACACTCGGCAAAATTTGGTATTGGAGTAGTATCATCGCGCCACATTCCTTGCACCTTACAATAAGCTTCGATCACATCTATGGCTTGCTGGTCTCGACCAGTGAGATGCAAGTATGCCAATGTTTGCTTGTCGACAGGGAAAAATCCACAAGTAGCGCCATATTCTGGTGCCATGTTGGCAATCGTTGCGCGATCGGCTAACGGCAAATTAGTCAGACCATTGCCATAAAACTCGACAAATTTCCCTACGACACCGTGATTTCTTAATATTTGCACAACATGTAGAACCAGATCTGTTGCGGTGATACCTTCGGCTAATTGTCCTGTAAGCTCGAAACCGACAACATCTGGGATCTGCATTGAAATAGCTTGGCCAAGCATTACTGCTTCGGCTTCAATGCCGCCAACGCCCCAGCCTAAAATACCCAAGCCATTAATCATAGTGGTATGACTATCGGTGCCGACTAGTGTATCTGGATATATCAGGCACTCATTGTCGCTCATTTCTATGCATACAACTTTGGCCAGATATTCCAGGTTAACCTGATGACAAATTCCCGTACCTGGTGGAACTAAGCTGAAATTTTTAAACGCTCCTTGTCCCCATTTTAAAAACTCATAGCGTTCTTTATTACGAATCATTTCAATGGCGACATTCTGCTCAAATGCAGATTTGGTCGAAAATCTGTCGACATTAACTGAATGATCAATAACAAGATCAACGTTAGAAATAGGGTTGATCTTTTGTGGATCTAATCCCTTTTTAACAAGCGCATAACGCATGGCTGCGAGATCAACAATCGCCGGTACGCCAGTAAAATCTTGCATTAAAACTCGCGCTGGATGATAAGCAATCTCTGTAGTACTACCAAGACCTCTAGAGGTTTCCAAAGCTTTTATATCGCCAGCAAGATCGTTTTTATCTTTTTGATGGCGTAATAAATTTTCTAATAATATTTTAATTGAGATAGGTAACCGATTTGCTGATTTATTCGCAGCCAATGCATTCTGTTTTATCGAGTAATAATGATAGACTTTATTATTAACAGTGAACGAAGATTTTGATTTTTTGTTAATAATACCAGTTTGTTTAGACATAACCGATCTCTATAGCGGGTTGTTTGCATTTCATCTTTGAAAATATTTAAAACTTAGAAAACAAAAATACAATGTATATTATAGCCTAGTACACCTTAGCTATTATTACCCAACAAACCATCAACAGAATATTATTTCCAATCAGGAAGTACTGATGAAGACTTGTTTCAAATCCCCATAGAAGGACGTGTCATCTTAGCTTGCAATTACTTCCTCAGCTAAGAATAATAATGCGAGAGCGGTTAGAAAAACAAACGAAAAGCCCAAAAGGCGAGTTTGACACGAGTAGGACTAATTTGTGCCACTTTTTGGCTTTAATTTGACTGAAGTATTTTTTTCTTTGCAGCAATAAATCTATTATATAACAAGTCGATCGACCTAATTTGATTTGTAGCGCTTATTTGTGGTATTTTTTTGTTAATAAACGAGTTGATTTTACGCAGGGCTTTAAGTGTAATGGCACGAAAAGTTAAGCAAATAGCGACTTATTGTCAGTCTGTGTAGCAAGTTGACGAGCAATGTTGCCCTGACTCATTATGTGCAACATTAATGTTAACAAAACAATTTACATATCAGTTGTAGGCTGAACGTCAGAAATTATAGGATACTTCCAGGTTTTGGGGAATCATTAAATGAAGAAGATAATTAACCACATCCATTATTGATCGCTAATGACCAGCCCACCCCATGACAATTAATCCATATTCTTTTGAGAACTTAATTAATTTTTTTGAATATTAACTGCTAATTTTCAGTTTCACGAAAAGTACTGTTCGTATCATCAAATAAATAATCACCATGTAACTTAATCATTTTTGGTTTCTCTGAAGTTGCAGAAATTGTGTTAAGTGATGCATCATGAGCAATCGGCCTATTTTGTGAAAACTGATAAAAATCTTCAATGACAAGATCGTTAAAGTGAGTTATAAAAATAGTATTAAAATAACTATCTCTCGTTAGTTCAATTACTTCAGAGCATTAAGCATCACTGCCGTTTAAAAAAATCTATCCTTGCTCCATTTAATGCGAGGTCTTTTTCATAACTCTGCCACGTTGTATTAAAGGTAAAATTTACTTAACTTCAGCGATTTATCTAAAACCTTTACAGCTCGAACAGACTAGTTCTAATATGACTATGCAAAGTGTAATCACAAAAAAGTTGATGCTAGATAACACCTGAAACGCTGAGTATTTACTGTACTTAAATTAATCGTATATGAAGAAAAAAACGAACAATTGGCATTCGTTTTCGTTTCTTATTATGATTATCAATGATATTTAGTTTTATAATTCAGACATTAAAAGCGCCAATGCGTAATAATAGGATCTTTAGTGCCGTCCATAAACCAAAGTGCGGCAACTAAACCTTTAGTGTCATTGGTAACCGTAATGACGGCCTCGTAATTACGTTCACTTAACGACGTTCGGAGCAAGCAGCTCTCATAATTAATACTATAGCTTCCATTACTATGCTGCTTATAATCACTGCATAACGATAAATATGCCGCTTGGTTATCATCTTCAGACCGACTAATTCGTAAGTTAAACGAACGCTGACTTTTCAGTGAAAAACCATCAGGTACAACTATCTGATGACTCGTTTGTGCTGTACTTTCTATAGCAGCCCCAGCCTCTAAAGGTGAGCTCTCCACCAAGCTAAATTCAGTTACCACGAGTTGGTTTTGATTTGGTTCTATGACAACACTTTCTGTTGGAACAGGTGTATCCTTTTCTGTCCCCCCGCCCCCGCAAGCTGATAAAAAAATACTTAATAATAATAATCTGTATAGATTGTCCATATATCACCTCTTTAATTAGAAAAAGTATTTGTTATATTACCATTTTCCAGAATGTACCAGTCGGCATTCACAAGCCCTTGATTTACAATGAAGCTTGAGAATAATGGGTATGAATAAATCACATCCATATACTCCAAAGAATATTGCCATTCAACACCAACATTAATTGCCCACGGCATGCCATTCTCACTCACAAAATAACGTTCGTTTTCTGGCTCACTTCTATCTTGCCCCCGATTAAAGAAGTCTGTTCTAAAGGCTTCTGTAGGTGGTTTATCTGGTAGATGTATTTCGTATGCTCTTCCAGGGGGTAAACCAAATGCTAAACTATGATCGTAACCCTCACTCGCGAATAAGAACGGGTTGTAAGGGAACTCTGGCATCTGTAAATTAGAAATGGGATCTATTATTGGTAATGTCATTATGAAGCGCATTTGAATGTTAGAACCACAACCCGCTTCAGTTCGGTGATACTTGCAATTTTCAGCAACACTGACATAGTCCCATACATCATTAGCAACAATCGCTATTGCCTCAACACGTCCTGACTCTAAGGGTGAGGTGGTTTGTGGCACATCATTAATGGTGTACCGTATAGCATTTTCATCAATATTATTTCGTAATATCCCAGGTAAATGAAACGCAAAACCATTGTGATATAACGCACCAACCGCTGCTATTTGTCCTTCAAGTTTAATGCGAATCACTTCTCCGTCGAGTCTATATTCACTGATACGATAATTCATCACTAGGTCATTAAAATCGTAATCACCTATTGATGGCCAGTTATCTTCAAAAGCAATGGTTGCCCACTCTGATGCACTAGGATAATACTCTATACTGACATTAAGTTCTGTAATATCAATGGGGTAATCTTCAACTTCTCCATCACTAGCTCCTCCATTTGGACCTAATCCAACAATACTACTGATCCTAAAACGCGCCCATGTGCTACCCGCACTAGCCCAATCAGGTACGTCATAAAGTATCGTATTGCTACCTTGTATTACCGGTTGGGCATCACTGATTCTTTCATCAGATCCAAACACACCATTACCATCAAAATCTATCCAAGCATCAACAAATGCTGGTGTTGAAGCCACAATTTCCAGTACTGCAGCATTACCCACTTCTATACCCGTGACAAAAGCTACACCGTCCTCATCATCATTGCCGTCTGTCACATCATCACTCAGAGGAAATTGATAACTATCAAATTCAGCATCAACGACAGTTCCCATAAAAATGGTACTATTTTCTGTACTATGACGAGCACCATTATCAATAGCAAGGCTACCGTATGATGCGGGTGCGTCACCAAAATCAATCGTTGCTATTTCTGCAGCAATAACAGGTGCTAATGCACAACGTGCGCCATCGTTATTACTTGAACTTGGACCATAAGCAAATAAATCAGTCGTTGAATTGGTGTCATTAGTATTAATTCTAAATATATTGCCATCGTTATTACGGATAATATAAAGATTTCCATTAATATCAAAATACATGGCTCCAAAAGTCCCCGTCACGCCGATATTATTAATCAATATGGCACTGCCATCATTAACATTAATACGATACAGATCACCCTGGGTATCAACACTGTATGCAAAACCATTAGCGGGGTGGAATGCCATATCAAAGATATCTAGATTCAAACTACTGCCATCAATAATAAGATTTGCTGTTAAATAATTTAGATCCGATGGATCCAATGGAATACCATATAATCCAAAAGATACTCCCGACTTGTAGACGTAATATACATTGCTATCAATCGCAATATCACCGACATCAAATGATCCATTCGGTAATCCTGATATAGTCAATGGTGTTACTTGATAATCATTATTAATGCGAACAGGTTGCCCGAACTCATCACTCCAAGCATAAAGATATTGGTCATGAATATTAAAGCCCATCGCATTAAGCTCATTAGTCGTTCCCATCGTATTTGATAATTGCAGATATTGCCCCGTTGCTAATTGAACGCTATATAATGTTGCCACGGTATCTTGTACTAAAAAAGCCTCTGTTGGACAAACAGCAAAAGGTTGCCCCACGATAGTTTGGCTTACTGACAAGGTCATCCCGTTAGTACAACCGGTCTGTCCTATTATGCTATCTGCACCAAATTCAATGAAATTTGTTGCTGAAAAAGCGCCGCCACAATCATTACCTATGCCCTCTATCACTGTATTAGCGCCTGTCTGGACGAAACCCTTGGCAAGAATATAGCCAGTGGTTTCAGCCCCTGCTCCTAGCTGTGTATAACCGGCTGAACCAACTTTGTCGCCCAATACATTCCAGATAATCTTGCTGTTATCTGTAACATTTAACAATATTACTTTCGCGTCAATAGCAAAGCTCAGGTAGTTAGCAATGTTAAAAATCCATGTACCGTCAACACCTTTGCCATCAAGTGTTAGCGTTTTACCTCCAGTAATGGTCAAATAATCTAACGTACTGTATATGCCCGCTTCGAGCGTTTCATTGTTTACGCCAAAAGTAGTAGAAACCAATTCTGTGCCTGTTCCTAAAGCCTTAAGTTCTATTTGCCATGATGTAATTAACGCTTCTTGATTCGTGACTAAAGGGGGTGATGGGGGAAGCAGCAAAGAATTTGCGGTTAGGACCCCATCAATTTGAACACCAGCACCGATTGTTGTAGTAGTGCCTGCATCCACATCACCATGAAAAATTGAGCCAGCACCAATTGTTACTGTGGTTCCAGCTAAAACATTACCGGTTACCTCTACCGTTGCATCAATCGTTACAGTGGTCCCACCGATGAGACCTCCCTTGATAATAGCATCAGCACCTACGGTTGCAGTTGTCCCAGCCAGAATAGAGCTATCAACAATTGCAGCTACACCTAATGTTACTGTAGTCCCTGCCTCAATGTAGCCAACAACTCCTGCGTCAGCACCGAGGGTTGCAGCGGCTCCCGCTTCCAAATTTCCCTCAACAACTGCATTTGCGGCAAGCGTTATTGCTGTAGCACTTTGAACATTACCCCCGACTGTTGTTCGTGCCCCCATCGTTATGTAACCACTAGCATAGAGCGACTGATCATTTAGGTCAGAATCCAACAAAGGTTCAACAGTGGCTTGTGCACTAGACACGATAAAAATTAAAAAAATAAAAAGGAGTGAATTTATGATTTTCACTAAACGGCGGGTATGTCCTGCAAGTAAACTGGTTATATTATTTGTTGATGAACCAACATAATAATTTTCAAAATAGTAACAATTAATATAAGTGTTATTATATTTCATCTTTTTCTCCCACCACGTAAGTAAAAATTTTCGTTTCTGTAGCAAGAATTGCAAGTAGTGCACCAATATTATAATTTATTAAACCATTAATTTTAAAGGACTTATAAAAATCACTTTCGTTAATTTAATTTGCATTTTGCGGTTTATTTGCATTTCGCAAATTAACTGAACGCCTATTTTATCTGTGAAATCAATGGATGGGTGAAATCCCTATGAGCTTATTTTCTATAGCGCTACTTACTATTAACAATAAAATCTATAGTCGAATTATTAAGGTAAAAGACTCTGTTAACCCCAAAAAATTAATCACCTTTACGATATTATCCTTTTGCTAGTGAGTACTTGATATTTATATATTTAGTAATTTCACCAGATGAAATATATCAAAAGCATAAATAAAAATGTTATATTAGATAACCTTAGCAGAGAATTTTTTTATATTTCCTTATCTTTTGATAGCTATGAGTGACAAATATGACTAAGTAAGGTGTTTAACTTAACTGGGTTAGAATGAGATATTTGACTAAAGGAGTAGTACTAGTGAAGCAGCATAACATTGTCTTATACACCGCAGTTCGTTCAGACAGCGAACTATTAATTAAAGTATTGATTGATCACTTTGATAAAGTCATTGTGGTTAGCGCTTTTAATGAGCTTGAGAACCAGCTTAAAGATGAAACACCTAAAGTAATCCTGATTGATACGGCTTCTTTTCAACGATCTTTAATGATCTATTACACTTCCATTAAATCAATTTTAGTTCACCAAGCTTGTGAACACTTTATTGTATCAGTTGTTTCTGCTGGAGAAGAAAGTGAAGCATTTGAAGCCTACGAGAATAGTATTATTGATGATTACATCATTACAAATCCACTCTATGAAAAAAAGCGTGCGGTTGTTGTTTGTTCAAACTTACTGAATAAGCTTGGTGTCAATATTAAAAAAAATGAAGCATTTGACTATATTCATCAAAAAGAGTCATATGCAAAAGAGATTAGAGAAGCGGTAATACATGGTTTAGAGCTAAAAGAAGATCTTAGGTTGTCTTTTGAAGAGAGTATTACCGAGGTTGAAAACTCTATAGAAAATGCAACAAAGCAAATAAAAAAACACAATAATGTTAACCTTAATCTTAATACCGTTAAAAATATTTTAGCGTCAATACGTTCAGACGAAATTCGACCTCGGTTGGTCGAATTACAAAGTAAAACATTAGATTTACTCAGCCAGTTAATTAGTAATATGGAAAATATAGATCAAAAGAGTAATGACCTTAGTGAATCTGATAAAGACGCTGAACTTGTTCCTCATAAATCTTTTAACAAGCTCTATAGAACTAACAAGGAGAGTGCAGTAAAAGCATTAGACCAGATAACAGAAAATAATAAAACAGCTATTATTAACGTGTTATTGGTTGAAGATGACCCTATGAGCATACATTTAACTCATACTTTGTTCAGCAAATATAACATAGATGTTAAAACCGCTAGTTCAGGAAGAACCGCATTGATTTATCTTAACAATATTCATTTCGATATCGTGCTGCTCGATGTTAGCCTACCTGATACAAATGGATTATATATTTTAGGACAAATGAAGCAGGCCAATGGAAAGAATGTAGAAACGCCGTTAATTATGTTAACAGGAAATAAAAACAAGCAAACAGTAAAAAAAGCCATTGAATTAGGGGCTAAAGGTTATTTAATAAAGCCTTTAACCCATAATGTTATATGTAAACTCTTTGATAAAAACAACATTCCTTTGATTGAAACTTAATGATCAGAGCTTACAGTACCCCAATCATCAATATCGTCGATTACTCATATCACTTGGATTTTTTGGCGGTATCATTAAAAAAGAATGTCAAAAGGTTAATGCCGTTACCAAAAGTTTCTTTGGCAACTTAAAGTAAGAGCCTGTACATTAGCGTAATGATGAAAAAAATGATGCTGTAAACAAAATTTATTGAACTATATCACCGGTACTCTGAACAAAATCTGTGTAACTGCCTATCATTAATACCCATATAGTGTTTAAGATAGGCAGACGATTTACAAGAAAGAACGAAAAGCCTTTAAAAATTTAAATCTATGTGTTCAGAAACTCTTTCAAACTCAGAATATAATTTATGACTTAGGTCTACAATAGGCTCCATATTTTCATCTTTAGCAAGTTGCTCTAATTTTTCGCAATAATCGGCTAATAATAGAGCTCCTGCACCACGTGTGGAAGATTTCAGAGTATGCGTAAGATCAACAACACTTTTCCAATCTTTGTTCTCTATGTTTGCTTTTAATTCAGTTAATATGGGCTTACTGTGTTGTTGATAAAATCTTAAAAAACTCTGTTGTGCTAACTTATCATCACCAAAACATTCCATTAATGCAATGACATCAATGGCTGGTTTATCAATAAGCTCAGCAGTTTCTTCATCGCTTAATGCAGCAGGTGAATCTATTTCATATTCATCTTCTAGTTCATCTTCATTAAACCATTTATTCAGTAATGTTTTTAAACTATCCAATTTCATAGGCTTGGTAACATAATCATTCATGCCAAGTTTTAAGCAATGTTCCGCTTCATTTTGCATAGCGTTACCTGTGATTGCAATGATTGGGATCTGTGTTGTTCCTTCTTGTTCAATCTCTCGTACTTTTTGGACAAACTCAAAACCATCCATTATAGGCATTTGACAATCTGTCATAATAAGAGAAAAAGAATATTGTTTCATTTTAGCTAATGCTTCTTCTCCATGATTCGCAACGATCACAGCATAGCCAAATAGATTGAGTTGGCGTTCTAATACTTGTTGGTTAAATAAATTATCTTCAACAATTAAAATTAGTTTTTTACTGACTTGTGCATCAGATATACTGGGTATTTCGTGCGTTTCAATATCGATTTTATTAACATTTACAAGAGAATTTGTTCGTCCCATAATGCGGGCAATAGACCAGTATATCTTTTGAGGTAAAAAAGGATTACAAGCAATCGTCGTTGCACTATCAGAAGAAAATGACAAATCAAAATCATGCCATCGTTCAAGTATAAGCATATTGAGGTTATTTTTAATATCAAAGGATAATTGCCCTTCAACTTTTGGCCAAAGGCTATTTGCCTGTTCAGCTGAAATAATGATGAGGTCATAATTTTCATTAGAAATTTGGTTTATTAATGTGACGGGACAACTTGGTGCTAAATAGCAATGTGCTCCAAACTCTAATAGCCCTTGTTGCAAAATGTTATCGGTAATTCCATCATGAGCAACTAACAAAATATTTAAATCATTCAATTTATCTCTTAAGTTTGATGGCTTTTTTTGTTCAGTAGGTGTTAAAGGTAAATCTACATAAAACTCTGTTCCTTGACCTACTTTACTTTGATAGCTTATTTTCCCTCCCATCAGTTTTGTGAGTTTTGAGCAAATAGACAAGCCTAGTCCAGTGCCACCAAATTGACGATGAATGCTATTATTAGCTTGGGTAAAAGCATCAAATAATTGTGATTGTTGATCGCCACTAATTCCGATGCCGTTGTCTTTAACGGTTAACCTAAATAATTGTTTGTCTTCACTGTTACCTAAACAATCGACCTTAACCTCAATAAGACTTTGATGATGATCACTGCTATGGGTAAACTTAATGGCATTACTCAATAGATTAAGGACAATTTGCCTTAACCTGATGGGATCACCTAACATTGTATCCGTCATATTAATATTGAATGAGCATACCAGTAATAATTTTTTATTTTGTAATTGTGATGAAAGAAGTTCTGCAGCACGTTCAATAATTTCTGTCCAAGTAAACGGTATAGACTCTAAGGTCATTTTCCCCGCCTCTATTTTTGAAAAATCAAGTACATCATTAATTATTTGTAGTAACGCCCAAGCAGAGTCTTTAGCAACGTCCGCTAAATGACATTGATCTTCATCGAGCTCTGATTGTTGAAGTAATTCTAACATACCAACAACACCATTCATTGGTGTTCTAATTTCATGGCTCATTGTGGCTAAAAATCTAGATTTTGATTCGCTTGCAGCTTCAGCGGTTAAACGTGCTTGTTCTAATTCATACTGAGACTCTTTTAAGTCATTCAAAGCTTGTTCCGTTCTATTGCGTTGATACTTGACATCAAGCAATACATTTAGAGTAGCTTTACGAGACTGTTCTTTTTCTGCATCAATCACTTCGCGTTCTATTTCATTTTGCTTGATGTTTGTTATATCCCTAACAATACCAAGCAAACTAACAGGTTTACCCTTTTCATCACGAGTAACCTCAGTTGATGTTGTTATATACTTTAATTGATTATTTCCTAATATGAGCCGGCATTCATAGCTATATGCTTTAAATTGATTCAATGCTTTAAGTTGATGTATTCTAAATTGGTATCGGTCTTCAGGATGGACTAGTTCTGCAATAGTTTCTGATGTCAGAGGTAAAGATTTATTTTTAATCCCCATGAGTTCAAGCATGCCATCAGACCACTCGGTGGTGTCCATTTTAAGGTCTTTTTCCCAACAACCTAAATGAGCAATACGTTCCGCTTCTTTCAAAAAAAACTGTTGTTTTAATAATTGGTCTTCATTGTTTTTTTGTAGGCTAATATCTTGATTTATAGTTATAAAGTGATCTTTTTTACCGTTACGGTCCTCGATGGGAGATATAATGGTAGCGCCCAAATAACAACTTCTGTCTTTTTTTGTGCTATATAATTGACCACTCCAGTGTCTTCCATTTAGAATTGTTTGCCATATCTGTTGATGTTTCTCTTCTGGTGTATATCTAGAGTTCAGAATATTTGCATTTTGCCCTAAAATTTCAATTTTAGAATAGCCAGTTGTTTCGGTAAATGCTTTATTAACATATACAATCTCACCTGAAAGTTTTGTAATCATTACAGTCGAATAACTTTGTTCCACAGCACTTTCAAGTAATAATAATCGGCCTTCTAAGCGTTGTATTGTACTTAAATCAGATATAATGGCTGTAAAAATATTATCTTGTTCTGATTTTTGGCTACTGATGGCAACGCGGGCTGAAAATTCTTGATTATCTTTAGTTTTGGCTTTAATAATTCTGAAACTGTCACATTTACTCACATCATTAGCTATTTGTTGAATCCATACTTTTAGAGGTTGTTGTTCATTAGGCATAAAAAAATCATCAAACAACATAAATTCAGGTCCTGCCCTATCAACCAAAAATAGTAAATCAGCGGCCTTGTTGAGTCGGATTACTTCACCTTTTGAATTAAAAGAGATTATGGCATCAGGAGCATTATTGAGCATTGAAAAAAGATACTGCTCTGAATTAAAAATGCCAGCTGTACTTCTTTTTTGCCAATAAAATACAATAATTAATATAATCATGCTCATTAAGGACGTTTGTAATAACTGCCAGAACAAAGCATTAACTATCATGTTTTTTGATTGCAGTGCGTCTTCTTCATCAACCTCTGCGCCAATACCTATCCCTAATTCGCTATCCCATTCCCAAGCGCCTATTACCTGCTTACCTCGATAATCTAGGTAGGCATTTAAACTGTAACCATCTTTTCCTGTTAAAGCAGACTTTGCTAATTTGGTATAGATTTCAGCCGGATATTCAGTACTATTCACTTGATTGAGGGGAGGAACTAAAGATATTGCCAATATACTTGATTGCTCTTTCGCAAGGAGACCTTCGGCTCTAAGTTCCTTCTCAAATTTACTTTGCGTTAATAATCGAGCTTTATTGTCAAAAAGATAAGTTTTCCCTGACTTCCATAAGTTACCTTTTTGAACTACTTGAGAAAAACTTCCAAAAGGATTTATGCGAATGGCTAATGCTGCGATGACCTGCTCTTTATTATTAAGTATTGGAGCAACGATAAAGCTTGTTGGATATACTTTTTGTAATTTATTCTTATGATTGAGCAAAGGTATTTCGGATAAAATAGGCGGAATAAAAACAATTTTTCCCTTAAAAACGTCAGAGAGTCTTTCTAAATACTCGTCAGTGATAATATTTTTTTTGCCTACTAAATAACTAAAATTTGCGGTTAAATTTATATGTTCGGGTGAAATTATATAATAATGCTCATTTACTCTAGTCGAAAATTTAGGGGCTAAAAATAGGGATAACTGGCGGGTAGCTTTATCTACAGAAGACAAATCACCTTTCGCTTGGGCACTAATTAATTTTTTTGTTTCTTTAATGATAAGGGAAGAGGTTGACCATGATTTTACTTTTTCAAAATTATATTTTATCCACACATTATTCAATAAATTATGGCTGGTTTGTATTCTTGTTTTTAAAATATCTATCGTTTGATTTTTTAGGGTATCTTCAACTTTGTTATGACTATTCCAACCTATTACTGCTGAACTGATTAAAAATAACAATATAACGGCAGAGATTAAATATAGAGGCGATTTATATAAGTTTATGTATCGTGACATGTCTTTTTACCCATTATTACAATTATTATTTTGGCAATGCGATGGCAAATATTATTTTATTTTATTTTAAGCAACAGAGGAGGCTCTTCACTTTGTATATAATTAAGGTTTTTGTTAATAAAACGTGCGCTTCAAGCCTTTTTTTATTAACAATATTCTATACTTAAGCATAATTATAGAATAGTAAAGGAAAAGAGGCAAAATGTAAAAATCAGTGATGTTTTCTATAACTTGAGATCATCATAAAACTGTAAAGTTTTACTTTATATAAAATTTATTAGGCAGATATTTTTTATCATAAGTATTTATGACCGCACTAAAATCTAACAAAAAAATAAAATATAAATATATTCAACCTGTATTATCACTCTTTAAATAGCAGCATTATCGTTAACGCCGTAGCCCAATATTTACCTGATGGGAAGATTTTAAATTACCTAATTAAGAAATTGATATTTTCTGGTCAGTAAATAAATGACGATATTATTAACGTACTTTTCTACCTGCAAGAAACAGACTTAAGATGATAGTACTTAAACAATCACCATTCCTAAAATATTTTGCATATACTTCTGTTTATTATTAATTAAGTGATTCAAGCCTTAAGTGCTCATTTATATTAAAATGAGCATAACGATCACTCGTAAAATAGTCATTATTTATTAATTACTTAGCGTTAATCGTCTTAAATAATTATCATTTAAAGTAAGCAGTAAGTGTTAACTAAAAGATCAAAATATTATAGATAAAATGTCAATTACCTTCAATAAACCTTGCTGCATCAATAAATATAGTGATAATCGGGCAATGTTTTATTTTCTGAGTTTATAGAGTGCAATTATTAACAATAGAGTGTTTAGGAAAAACACTCCGATTAGAAGGTTCAATGGCCGGATGGCAACAACTTTATTGGGATGATCAATGTGTCTCGCAAATTAATGCGAATGCCAATAACAGCGGATTCTCGCATAAATTTCCTTTGCAAAGTGAAGAAGGTGAATTACGCGTTGAGTTAAACGGTTCATTAAATTGGCAGCCTTTTGACCTGCAATTTCAGTTATTAATTAACGACGAAATATTACAAGAAAACACCCTCAACGAAAAAGATATAGAACAACGCAAGCATACCCAAGATAAAAAACGACCCATGAAGTTTAGTTTAATTGGTATGGCAGGTTTGGGTTTAAAATTATTGAAAAGTGCTAAGGTCATTAAAGTGTTATTTGCCGCGGGTAGTTTAGCAGCTTATAGCTGGTTGTTTTCAATTGAGTTTGCAATAGCACTTATTCTTTGTCTCGTTTTTCATGAATATGGTCATATCAAGGCGATGAAATACTTTGGTTTGAAAACCAAAGGTATTTACCTCATTCCATTTGTTGGTGGCCTAGCGTTAAGCGATGACAAAATTAATACGCGTTGGCAAGATATTGTTATTTCAATAATGGGCCCCTTTTTTGGTTTAATATTATCTTTGGCATGTTTGGTCGGCTATTGGATCACTGACATTGAAATACTGGCAGGTTTAGCCGTATTTAATGCACTACTCAATTTATTTAATATGTTACCTGTATTGCCTTTAGATGGGGGACACGTACTTAAAAGCATCGCTTTTTCAATCAATTCAAGAGTAGGTATAGTTGCTTGTGTATTAGGTGCAGCTTTAGGTGTTTATATTAGCTACCACTTTGGTTTAGCGCTGCTAGGATTTTTACTTGCTATTGGTAGCATTGAAATTTTCTTTGAATATAAACGCCGCCATTTAAGTGATTTGTTACCCCTTAATCGCTATGCACAAATTGTCTCTATTATATGGTATATCATTACAGTAGCTGGGTTAAGTGCCATTATTTGGTTTGTAGGTCAAACAGGGAATGATGCATTGTCATTACCACTGAAAATACTGGGGAGTTAATCTACGTAATCAATCGTTGGCATAAGGACAATAAAAAACCGCCATAAAGCGGTTTTTTAATTCTTAGTTTTATACTAACTTAGTGGTGCAAGTAACGAACCTAAAATATCATCAGTTAAACTCAATTTGTTGTCACTGACTTCTTCAGATAATAACGCTTTTGCTAACTCTGCTTTGTTTTGCTGTATTTTTTGAATTTTCTCTTCTATGGAATTTTCAATAATATACTTGTAAACAAAAACAGGTTTGTCTTGCCCGATACGATAGGCTCTATCTGTTGCTTGGTTTTCAACTGCAGGATTCCACCAAGGGTCAAAATGAATAACCGTGTCGGCAGCTGTTAAGTTTAAGCCAACACCACCCGCTCGTAGGCTAATTAAAAACACAGGCACTTCACCTTGTTGAAACTTATCAACAACTTCTTGTCTTTTAGTGGTTGCACCGGTTAATTTAACAAAATCAATACCCGCTCCCACCAGTTCTTCCTCTATCAAAGCAAGCATACTGGTAAACTGTGAAAAGATTAATATTTTACGTCCTTCAGCAATTTGTTCTGGTAATGTTTCCATTAAATGGTCAAGTTTAGCGGATTGATTTACTTTTTTAGCGCCTTCAAGTGATAATAACTTAGGGTGATTACAGACTTGTCTTAGCTTTAAAAGTGCATCCAAAACTTCTATCTGGCTACGTTTTAGGCCTTTATCAGCAATGATATCTTTCAAACGGCTGTCCATGGCTAAGCGCACTGACTCATAAAGTTCAGCTTGTTGACCTTCAATACGCAGTTTTTGAATTATTTCAGTTTTTGGTGGTAGTTCAGTCGCTATTTTATCTTTGGTTCTGCGTAAAATAAATGGCTTAATACGCTGATTTAATAACTGCTTACGTTCATGTTCACCGTGTTTTTCAATAGGGGTTCTGAATAGCTTAGTAAACTGTCTTTGACCACCTAAAAACCCTGGTAGTAAGAAATTAAATTGCGCCCAAAACTCACCTAAATGATTTTCCATCGGTGTGCCCGTTAAGCACAATTTATGCTGTGCTTTAAGGGTTAAAAATGCTTGGTATAATTTAGTTTTAGTATTTTTTATATAATGGGCTTCATCTAGAACAAGGTAATAAAATTTTTGTTCGCTATAGAGCTCTAAATCTTTAGTAATCAACGCATAGCTGGTAATAATTATATCAACAGGCGGTTCAAGTCCTTCGGCTCTTTCAACACAACCAAAGTGCTGATGGCGTTTACTGCCATGTAATACTTGATAAGAAAGTTGCGGGGTAAACTTCTCTATTTCATTAGCCCAGTTAAAAATAACACTGGTAGGTGCGACTATTAATACCGGCTTATTAAGCCGACCTTGCTGTTTTTCAATTAATAAGTGCGCCAACGTTTGAATGGTTTTACCTAAACCCATATCATCAGCTAAAATGCCGTTTAATTGATATTCACGTAAAAACTGTAACCAGTTTAATCCTTGATGTTGATAAGTTCTCAACGTCGCGTTTAAGCCTTCTGGTACAGGAACGGTGGTAACTTTTTGAAAGTCTTTGAGTTTATCAGCCAGTACTCTTAGCTTACTTGTGCCGGTTGCTATCATTCCTTGGTCATCTAACATCGATAATGTTTGATGACCTTGAAAACGAGATAGTTCCATGGTGCCATTTTTATTTAAAGCATTTGGCATAAACAGTTCAATAAACTGTTTTAATATTGGCTGAACACTTTGATAACGCAAAGCAACGAAGTCACCATTTTCAAGGTCTACATAAATAGGTGAATCAGGCGCAATGAGTTTTTCTTTTTCACGATCTAGCAATGCTGATTTAGGTAACTGTTCAATAGCACCCAACAAAATAGGAAACGCTGGCATTTTTTTCCCATCAATGGTTAAGTTTAACCCTAATGAGAAAAAATCATGATCATCGGTTTGAATGACTTCTGCATCAAAAACACTATCTGTTGACAGGGCTTTGTAATAAAAGTCATCCGTAAAGCTAATATTCCAGCCCAAATCTTTGAGTAATTGTACTTCTTGATGTAAAAAGTGATGCCAAAGATAGCGACCTTGCATCAACATGGAATACTTAGGGACTTTATCTTTGTTCAAATAATCTTCATTGGTAAAAGTATAACGTTTTGGCTTAGGTTGAGAGGTAAACTTTAACGAGGTCAGTTTATCAATAACGGTTTGTTCATAGGCCAAATCTCGATAGAGTTTTACTTTTTTCTCGCTATCGTTTTCTAACTCACTCGCGCTTGATTTTGATGGGGTAACCGTAACACTCTCATTATGCGGATTAACTAAATTTCCTTTGTAGGAAAAATTTACTTTTACAAAGCCAGATTGTGGATCAACTTCTCTAGGTGTAGAAAAGTGCAAATACACGTCGGGCTTTGTTAGTTCTTGTGAGAATTCTGTTTTTGGCTTAGGGAGTCTTTTTACGGCATCTCCTAAAGACATTGAGAGCTTATTCATTACCCAAGGCAATTTATCTTCTTCAAAAATAGGGGAATTGAGTAAGTCTGCTTCAAAATTACATTGGGTATTTGTATTGATTTTACCAAAACAGTTTTTTTCTTCATCATAATAACAAAGTGGTTGAGCTTTAATAATCAAAATACTTGAAGAAGGTTTCTCAAATACAAGCTGTAAAGTATGCAACTTGTTATCAAGTGGTATCCATTTCCACTGTGCTTCTAATGGGTCACCCAACGAAATCGCTTCGCTCAAGTCGTAACTTGTTTGCCAAAAACAGCGATTCGTTTTTATTATTTGCTCAAATAAATCAAAGTACTTAATGTTATCGCCATATTGATTCGTTCGAATTAGTTCTGTAAGCACAGAGACGTCATTATTATTAGCATAAGCACTATTGATTAAAGAGCTTGCAGAAAATTCGCTGCCAAGCGAGCTACTCCAACCACCACTATTTTTTGGTCGTGCTGACTTTATCCCTAACGTAAAATAATCGTCTTCGTTATAACTGTTAGGTTTCAAAAAGTATAATAATGATTTTTGTTGGCTATTTGGCTGGTATCTACTTGGTTGAGCTTGAAAGCGGCTAAGCCATTTATCAATCACTTTTTCAGAGGTGGCGATACTATTTCTGTCAAACTGTTCATGAATAAAACATTGTGCCAAGGCTGCACCATGTTTACAGTCACGACCGACATAGCAATCACAGTAACTGGCAATACCATCATTCTTAATATTTAAGACCAAGCGTGTTAAATAACTCTCTTGTCGTGAGCGTTCACTAAAAACTACACCGCGGATTATTTCACCATCAAGGGCGCAGGTTTTAACGCCCTTATCATTAAAGATTCTCGAGCCTTTTTTCCATTCGTTTTTGGTAAAGTGTTGTTCAAGTAATTCAGGTGTAAAAGTGTTTTTGGACATAAGTTTTTAATTATTAAGAATTCAAGTAGGTTGGTAAATTAGGTTGTAATCTCTTATCAATATAATGAAAATATCAATAGGATGATATACCTAAATTATAGTAATAGCATTCGTAGGATATACTACTCATTTCGTATTACTCATTATCTAAACTCAATAGTACCACTGCGACTTAAAACCTTCAATGCGACTTATTACTCGCTGTTTAAAAATTATCGTTAATTTGAAAAAGCTCTAGGCAAAAACAACCTTTTCATTGCGTCTTTATAGGTTGTTTTTGCGCAAATCATTAGCGTCATAAAATGTTAAAGCTGAAAAGTTATATACATGAATGTAGATCTACAATAAAACCAGCCCCAGTGAAGACAGAAAAAATAAAAACAGAAACTTCCTAAAGGATAAAAAGCGAATTATTACTTTAATTTATTCGTTATCTTCAATTGAGCGATAACGCTCAATTCACACACTAAGACTGTTAATATTGACCAATCTCTTTATTTTTCCATGCGGTGATTAAATAAGATGAAATAGAATAACCACTACCTATCCTATATTCATGTTTCTTTATATTTGTATCAATAGCATTATCTGTTTTAGTAGGAGATTGAGTACCCGCATAAAGCCCTGCTAATTGTTCTCGAGAAAACCATTGGCAATCATCTATGTCGTCTTTACTAATATCAATATGGGTTGATGTAGCAACGGCAGTAAAACCTAACATAACGGAAGCTGGAAATGGCCACGGCTGAGACGTTATGTATTGAGGATTTTCCACGATCACAGCAGTTTCTTCTGAAACTTCTCTTATGACTGCTTCTTCTAGCGTTTCGCCTGGATCGACAAACCCTGCTAACGTAGAATAAATGCCGGCTTTCCAGCTTGCCTGACGCCCTAATAAACAACGTGCGATTCCATCTGGAAACATATGTTCCACCAGCATAATCACTGCAGGGTCTGTTCGTGGAAACGACATGTTACGACATTCAGTACAGCGTCTAGCGTGTCCTGAATTTACCGATCTACTTGCGTTACCGCACTTACCGCAATACAGATGTGTTGAATGCCAGTACACCAAGGCTTTGCCTAATGCTTGAATTGATGCATCTATTAAAGTTAAGTGAGGTGTTGCTTCACGAAGGTTTTGCCACTGACCTAAAATAAGTAATTGCTCTTGTGTCGAAAAGCGTAACTTTTCAAAATCTACAGTAAACAAAGAACTAACGTTTGTAGATTCTGCTGATCCCGGCGCTTTGTCCAAAGACCCTTTCCCCATATAAATGCAGCTATCAATAGATAAGCTATCAAGTTGTAATTTAGTTAAGTAGATGGGTGTAAAAGTATTATCGTGAGAAAAAAGACTCATGCCGTCATTGATAACGCAAAACAATGTTTCTTGATGATTAAATTCTAATGCTAACCAGCGTTTATTTTTACGTTGATTACTGCACCGGTCGAGCGGCATATTCGCGTATGTCAAACTCATACTTTGTCCTTTTTAATTTGGCTAGCCCAGAGTAGTGACCATTCTCCGAGTGGAGAAACGATTGAAAAAAACGCTTGCCCTGTTATCGTTAATTGATAACCACTCGGCGTGGATTCAACCAGTTGTAAAACTTTTAATTCTTTTAAACGGGTGTTTAATAAGCTTGGCGAAATTTGCTCACAGCGTTGCTGTAACTCTCTAAACGTCGCACTGCCTTGATTCAATTGCCAAACAATACCCAAAGCCCATGTTCGACCCAGTAAATCGAGTAGCGCCATAATCGGCTTGCCTGTTGAAGAACCTCTCACTTGTCTTCCTGGTATAGGTATCAGCATAATTTATCCTTAACAATCACTATATCGATGCTACAATATTAGTAGCACCATTGCTAGTGGTCCATTTTGAACGCGTAAATAAGTAGGAATAAATACACAGTAAATAAATAAGCGTCTTTAACTTAACGTTTAAAAAATAGAGACTGAAAGGTAAAGTGATGCCGACCTTACTTTATAATGACTATTTAGCGACGCCAAGCATGACCACATTTGATGTAAAAAGGAATAGAGTATGATCTCAAAAAAAGTTAGAACGTTATTTGTCTCTTTAATGGAAGCAACTAATGCTTCTCTCGTTTCTTATGATATTGAAACTGAACAATACAGTGGTAATTTCAATGCCGCAGTCGTTGATAAATATATTGCATTAGGCGCACTAGAACTTGTTGAAACAGGAAATGGTATAACCATTATAATCAACCATAGAGATGATTTTTTAAGTTCCTTTGCTGCTGGCGCAAGAGAGGCTAAAAATGGCAGTGATCAGTCTTATGCAGACTATAATGCGAACCCATTTGCATTTTCAGTTGGTTATGAGCATTTTCATCAAATCGCCAAGAAAAAACGGCCGATAAGTGGGTATATATGTCATGGTTTTGAGAGAGAAGATACGGGGCTCATACACCAACAGTAATATCATATTCCTAAGTCAATAACGAACTAAAGTGAACATTGTCAGGTTAGGAAATTTTTTCGGTAGTTGCTAATTATATTATAAGTGTTTTACCGATTGAAAAACTAACTGTTTATTTACTAATCATGACTTTAATTGATAATATTGTGTTGATGTTAATCCGTCATTAATAGCCCCTCTATGGATTACAGGCATTAATCATTATTCTTCTGCCATATATTTTTTAATGACATCTTCGTGTCATATTACTCAGGGGCTTAGATAATTCCAAGTGATGACAAAAATTGAATGTTTATAGTTTATAAAGTACTGAAATCATCTATATTAACGCGAATTAAATTTATCGGATGAACACTAATGATTAGTTTACATCATAAGATGTTTGGTTGTTCTCTCATGCTAAGTTTCCAATTCAATTGGAGTTATATGAAAAAATTTATCACAGGGATCGTTTTGCTTTCATTCCTTTTATTCGCTTGTACAGAATTAACTATCACAGCAGAATTTTTAGTTGGTCAATATAACAATAAAGTTAATTCTTCGTTACAAACGAAAGTCTCAGAGAAAAAAGATAACTCGTCTTTAAGAAGCGATTCGATTGCTTTTAGAATAGGAGTTAATTTAACAGATAATTTTTCTTTTGAATTGGCAAAACATGATCATGGTGAGGTTGTAAATAATTTCACAATATCAATACCAACTATGGCTACTCCTAGCCCCATAGATTCTTCTGTCTTGTCCCCATAATTCGATACAACTTATAAAGTAAAAATGCCCATTGATCTTGAATCGATAAGGCTTGGCGTCAAAGGGAAAATTGAAATATTCACAAACGTAGCTATTAATATGCGTTTAGGTCTAGCACACTGGGAGTATGGCACTTTTACTCCACAACAACTAACAACTGTTGCTATATCGAGTGCTGGAGGCGGAGAGGGAAACGAAAGCTGAGATATTTAATTTTATAGAAATGTTTTACAATCGTAAAAACATCACTCACATAAAGGCGGGGATCACCTGCTAAGTTTAAGAAAACGTATTATTATGAACCACAACTGTCTAGTGAAAGCTGGAAAGTCCAACACAAAGGAAACAGTTAATGTTTAATCATTCCCAGCGATACGGCTTATTTAGCCTCCTCGCTCTAATTGCTATATTTTTGCCTATTGAAGCCTTTGCCCACGGTGTAGATGAAAGTACTCGTGCCTTTTTGCAGCAAAATACTGGCGTACAAATCATTCCTTTTTTATATATAGGTGCTAAGCACATGGTAACGGGATATGACCATTTATTATTCCTTGTGGGTGTACTCTTCTTTTTATATAGAAGCAGAGATGTTTTGTTGTATGTCAGTATGTTTACGCTGGGTCACAGTTTAACGTTGCTGTTCGGTGTAATAAGCGATATTCAAGTTAACGCCTATTTAATTGATGCCATTATAGGTTTGTCCGTTGTCTATAAAGGCTTTGATAATTTAGGTGGCTTTAACCGGCTTTTTGGTAAGTCACCCAATGCTAAATTAGTCGTGTTAATTTTTGGTCTTTTTCATGGCTTGGGTTTGGCAACAAAGTTACAAGAATTTCAACTGCCTGATGAGGGTTTAATTACAAATTTAATTGCCTTTAACGTAGGGGTTGAATTAGGCCAGTTTACCGCCTTGGCCTTCATATTATTAATGATTAATTTTTGGCGTATGCATCATAGTTTTATTCGCTTTGCGACAAACACGAACTGCTTGTTGATGAGTGCAGGATTTATGCTGATCGGTTTTCAACTGACAGGCTATTTCATTAACTAATTTAGTCAATTTTTACTAACCCACTTTGTACCTATTTTAAGAGATAAAACGATGATAAAAACAACGCCGCAAACTATAACATTAACGAATTCTTCGCTGATAACATACACAATGTTCAGTTTAATATTCGCAGCCATCACACTTTTTATCATTATATTGCCTGCTGAATACAACATCGATCCTACTGGAATTGGTCACAAAATGGGCTTAACTGTTTTTCACAATGTCAACACGGAAACGTCTACTCCTCCTTCTTTAAAAGCAGTGTCAGAAAAACCAAAAAATTCGACAGCAACAATTGAAGTAACTGTTCCTGCTGGACGTGGTGTTGAATACAAATTTACCATGGCGCAATACCAAAAACTGAAATACGAATGGATAACAGATAGTTCAGCATTATATTTTGATTTACATGGTGAACCCAACGGCGATACTACCGGCTATTTTGAAAGTTATGCAATCGCGGTAATAAGTGAAATGAAAGGTAGTTTTACAGCACCATTTGCGGGTTCTCATGGTTGGTATTGGAAAAACACCTCTGACTCCCCTGTCACTGTTCAACTTATTGTAAAAGGTGAATATACCGAGCATGGCCTTAAATAATCACGTCAAATAATAAAAGCAAATACACGTTTAATTTAATTAAAACAACGGGATTACCCAAATGAAAAATCTAGTTACTGCCTTATTTATTACATGATGTTTAGCATAAGCTCACCATTTGCCGATACTGATCACGGGAAAACAAGCCCTAAAGTTGCTACAGAAATTGCTATTAAAAACAACACAAAAACTACCGTTTAAAGACTTTGGTGTTAACGTTGGAATATCAGGTGAGAACTGGAGGGGTTTGGCCTCAGAGGATTTCAACGACGATGAGGCAGAAGCTAACCGCTATGTTGTTAGTGCTAACAATAAATCGGAAAATAAAAAATCACTTCCTGATGACAATGTCAGCTTAAGTATTAAAAGTTAGTTTTGAAGCGAAATGTTAGACTCGCTAACGAGAAGTTATACATAAAGCCCGTACTTCGTTTTTATACTTAATAAATTATGGCGCTTGTGCTTTTTTATCCTGCCACATTTTTACTTCAGGTATTTCAATAGTAGGAACTTGTTGTTTTGCTTCAAACACAAGCCCATCTTAGTAAAGCTTAAACTCTCCTATATGGGCTTAGGTAAATGCTACAGCCCCTCAAGATAAAGTCTATTCTCCGGGAGTTTTAATACTGAGTAAGCACGGCTTCATTCCCGTCATCCAAGGCTGCAGATCTTACTCTTCAACAGAGGTTAATTCACGAAAGTGCTAGGCATTGCATCATACATGTTGACCGTTATAGCGATAACAACTCATCCAATGATCATTTACGCCATCGCCTAAATAATGTTTACCACTAGTAACAACGTCACAAGACCACTCAGCCGAATCAGATAAATCTATATCGTTTTCTGCTGTTCGGAGCTCCTCATCAGTAAACGTAAAAACTTGTTCCGTCTTGGTGTTTCAAATGACTCGCTCATATCACTATCAAAATCTACAACATGAAGGATATCGTCTATTCTAACGCCCATGCAGATTACTCACCCATTCGCTGCAAATGCTGACAGTTTATTATGGAAACGCCTCTGTAATATCCAATATATAATTTAATACCATTAACTTTATATCAATAGAGGATAGATAAGCATATATGACTTTCGGTTATTAAGGAGACTAGACCAAGTTATACACTGACCTAGTCTACAGATTATAAGTTGCTTATCGCCTTATCTAAACCTTGCTTTGACAATTTAACTGCTGCTAATGGCGTTAACCCATCAGGATATTCTTCTTGTTCTATAACAAACCACTTTGTACCACCAACCATTATATCTGCTTTTAATACGCTATCCCAATCAGTGACATCATCCCCAACAATCTGTCGTTTGCCATTAATTGCCATTTTAGCAGCTATGTCTTTTGGTAATTTTGCTTTGATATGAGTGGTCAATGTACGGTTAGGATAACGATTGATATATTCTACAGGGTCTTTTTCAGCAAGTGTCACCCAACCAACATCCATTTGTAACACAAAATCTTTAGGGGTTGATATGGCAATGTGATCCCAGAATGTTGAGCCTTTATAGGCATTAAATTCTTGGTCGTGATTATGAAAGCCAAAACGAAAGCCTTCCGCTGTCAGCTTAGTATATAATAGGTTTAAGTCAGTGATAAAGTTATCCACTTCATCTGAATTCCACGCTCTCTCATCCCAAGGAATGATTAACGTATCAATGCCTAAAGCTTTATAATAAGCCACAGTTTGTTCAAAAACATTATCTTCATAGACGTTAAAATTAGCATGTGCAGCACTGACTTCTAATCCTAAATTATCTAAAAAGCTTTTAAGTCCTTTAGCATTATCTTTGTAAGGTCCAAAATCTCCCGCAAATTCAACACCGTCAAACCCCATTGCGGCTAATTTAGTTAAAGTACCTTCAAAGTCGTTCTTAAGCTCATTTTTTACTGACCATAACTGCACACTAACTTTAGGAATTAACTTGTTTTTATATTGTTGTGTAGGGTTATCTTTATTAACGTGAGAAGTACACGACATGCTGAAAAAGCACACCATAGTTACCCATGTTATTAATGTTAATCGTTTCATTATTCTTCCTATTGGCTTGAATACTTTTTAAATTCAGTGATAAATGCTATATACGTTTAGCGGCTACTTCTTTAACGGCATAATCAACCGCTCTCGCGGTTAATGCCATAAAGGTTAAACTAGGGTTTTGAACGGCTGAAGAACAAAAACTCGCACCGTCAGTCACAAATAAATTAGGTATATCATGACTTTGATTAAAGCCATTCAAAATCGATGTCTTTGGATCACGTCCCATTCGCGCGGTACCTAACTCATGAATTGCGATACCTGGAGGACGGTGTGTAGACCTGCCAGATACATTCTTCAATCCGGCAGCTTTTAACATCTTAATAGATTGTTCTGCTGCATCCTCCATCATTAACTGTTCGTTTTCTGTATAACGAACATCGAACTCGATTTGAGGAATACCCCATTTATCTTTTAATGTTGGATGCAGACGCATTTGATTTTCAAATCTTGGTAACATTTCACCTTGTGCATATAGACCAAAACGCCATTTACCCGCTTGTTTTATTTTATTTTTATATTCAACACCTAAACCATCTTGATGTTGTTGTGAATCCCATCCCTCTCGGTAGGCACTAGCTCCTAGCGCATAACCTCTTAAGAAGCCACGTTTTGGATCTGGCTTATAATAGAAATTAGGCATCATAAGGCCTGAAGGTCTTCGGCCTGAATAATACTCGTTTTCAAAACCATCAATATCACCAGAAGCGACCGAATTATAATTGTGATCCATTAAATAATGGCCAAGCACACCCGAGCTATTAGCAATACCATTAGGAAACTTTTTCGAGGTAGAGTTCATCAAGATTTGTGTTGAGCCAATAGTAGATGCACAAACAAAAATGACTTTAGCAAAATATTCGCGTTCACTTAAATCATTGTTATCAATTACGCGTACACCTTTTACACGATTAGTTTTTTCATCATAAATAAGACTATGTACTACGCTGTTAGGCGCGATGTGTAAATTACCTGTTTTTGCTGCAGCAGGTAATGTTGAGCTTTGGGTAGAGAAATAAGCACCATAAGAACAACCTGCATGGCATTCATTACGCGCCTGACATTGAACGCGCCCTTGTGATATATGTAATTTTGAAGGTTTTGTTAAATGAGCCGTTCGTCCCATAATTAAAGGTCGTTCGGGATATAACTCAGCAAATTTTGCTTTTATTGCCTTCTCTGGTGCCATCATTTCAAAAGGTGGCAAAAATTCGCTGTCGGGTAAATTAGGTAAGTTTTCTTTAGATCCACTTATACCTGCATGTATCTCAACATGTGAATACCATTTTTCAATATCTTTAGTGCGAATTGGCCAGTCATTACCATATCCATCGAGCTTGTTAGCATTAAAATCATATTCACCTAAACGATAGGTTTGTCGGTGCCATAATAACGATTTTCCACCGAGCATATTCCCGCGTATCCAAGAGAATTCAGTACCAGGTTTAGTAGTATAAGGTAAGTCTCGATCATTGCCGAAAAGTTGCTTGGTCGCATTACCAAAAGCGTAACATTGCTTTTGGATATTATGTTGCTGATCGACTAAAATATTTTCCACTTTCCCACGATGTTCTTGTTTCCACAATGGCGTATTTTCCCCCGAATAGTCTTTGCGATGTTCAACAACACCGCCACGCTCTATCATCAGCGTTTTATAACCACGTTCACAAAACTCTTTTGCTGCCCAGCCACCTGAAATTCCTGAGCCAATAACAATCGCATCATAAACTTCACTGCTTTTATTTATATATACTTGTTCTTTCATTTTTATTTTCTCATACCAAAGAAGTTGTTATGTCGATTACTTAATTAAATAAACCACGCGTTGCCCAAGTTGGATCAGACTTTTTATACGGTATTGAACCTTTAAATCCGCCCGGAACTGGGTCATAACGTAACTCTTGTGTGGCTCCAACTTCAGAGGTGTAATATCCAAAACAAATATATTGTTTCAACAACTTAAAATCTGCACGCTGAATTTGATCAAAACTGTGCTCTCCTAAATCAAGTTCAGTCAACAGTTGAAACTGTTGCTTTGCAGTCAGCTTGATAAATGAATTTGATCCCTGCTGTTTAGCACGACTATCAATCAGTGTTAATAGTGCTAGCACCGTATTTTGGTCTTCTTTGGTGTGACAATGATAAAGTTGATTATCAATAAAACCATGGGTATCAACTTCTGCTGCGCCTAATGTATCGGTTTTAGGAATAACAATTGAACAAATTTGCTTAAGTAATACCAATTGATTTTTATTAAAGATTTTACCGTCAGTTAGCATATTGTCATTGCTTGGCACATAGGCCATCGCAACAGAAATAGCATTTCCTGTTACCAGCGAACCAACGGCAACACCGCCCAACATAGTGGTAAAACCTTTCAGAAAATGTCGTCTAGATTTTTCATTCGTTCTTATTGACGCTGATGCAGTTGTCGATGCATTATCATTTTTCATAACAAACTCCCCCTTAATTGATGCTTTAATTTTGTCTTTAACTACGTTCAGTAGTCACTTCAGTCGGTGACTTTTTTTATTCATATAAAAGTACAAAAGTGTAAAAGCGATAATGAGTATTGCGGGAAATACCGCTAGATTTGCAAGTACACTCTGACCTGCAGCAAGATCAGGGTCAATGCCTGCAATAACGGAAGCATTAGCTTTCTCACGTGCACTGTCTATCCAGTGGCCAATAACAGGATTCCATAAACTTAAGGCAAACATCCCTGCAGCACCTATCATCGACATACCCAAAGCACCACTTTCTGGTATGTTTTCGGCAACAAACCCAACCATGGTTGGCCAAAAGTACATGACGCCTATGGCAAATAAAATAGCGGCAATATAGACTGAAGAACCCGTAGCAATACTCATTGCATATATTCCACATGTGGCGACAATCGCAGAAAAAAGAAGTACACCTACAGGGTTAAGACGATGTATAACGGGGCCAGCAAAATAGCGACCAACGGCCATTAATCCAGTAATTAATGCCATGATTAGCATTGGCGATGCACCAGACGCGCCCAAAATTCTTTCGATCCATTGTTGTGTGCCTAATTCCGCGGTAGTTGTTAGCGTCATACAAATCGCCATAAAAATGAATAATGGAGAAAATAATGCTTTTACATTGTCACGGGTGGATCCTTTGATGCGTTCAATCTCAGGGAAGTGTTGTTTTAAGGTCATCAAGCCATATAAAATTGTTGGAATTAACATGACCGATATTTGTAATTGCCAGCCTAAACCTGCATCGGTCATTGCTTTTGAAATTAGCGCACCAACGACAATTCCACCAGGGAACCAAACATGAAATTTATTCAACATTGTCGTTTTGTTTTTAGGGTAAGTTTCTGCGATGAGTGGGTTACAACCAGCTTCTACTGCTCCATTAGCAAAACCAATAAAGAAAGTAGAAATGAGTAAGCCCCAAAAACCTTCAGCAGATATCGTTAATAGTAGTCCGACTAAGTGACATATGAAGGCAATCAATAATAGCCTTTTCGCACCAAGGGTATTGTATAATGCGCCTCCTATCATCATAGCGACAGGAAAACCAAGAAATGCCATGGCGTTTACCCAGCCGAGCTGTCCGTCGTTAAGCGCAAACTCAGTGCCAAGCTGACTTAAAATACCGGCTCGAATTGCAAAGGTCATTGAAGTAACGAGTAAAGCCAAACAACAGATGATAAATATCCGTGATGAATCTTTTTCGGTGATTGTTTTACTAACGGTCATTGTTTTGATCCTTACTTAATTCATCGGGTAAAAGACCTAAAAGGCTTTTATTAACATTAGTGTCTGTGGTTACTGCTGCAAAATCATCAAAGGCTTTTTCGGTGGGATTAATAATATGTTCAGCTATAAATACTGCCCCTTCTTTGGCACCATCTTCAGGATGTTTGATAGAACACTCCCATTCAAGCACTGCCCAACCACTAAAACCATATTGAGTCAGCTTGCTAAAAATAGCTTTAAAGTTAATCTGGCCATCACCTAATGATCGAAAACGCCCCGGTCTATCTTGCCAAGATTGATAACCACCATAAACACCACTGCGACCTGATGGATTAAACTCAGCATCTTTGACATGAAAAGCTTTTATGCGCTCATGATATATATCGATAAAAGCAAGGTAATCTAATTGTTGTAAAACAAAGTGACTCGGGTCATATAATATATTAGCCCTTGGGTGATGGTTTACCGCTTCAAGAAAACGTTCGAAGCTTGCGCCATCGTGCAAATCTTCTCCAGGATGTAATTCATAACAGACATCTACACCCGCATCATCAAACGCATCAAGTATCGGTAACCAACGATGAGCTAATTCTTCAAAACCTAATTCAACTAAACCGGGTGGTCTTTGCGGCCATGGATAAAAGGTGTGCCACAACAATGCACCTGAAAAAGTAGCATGAGCTTTTAAACCAAGTCTTTTACTCGCTTTAGCCGCACACTTTAGCTGTTCTATCGCCCATTCAGTTCTCGCTAAAGGATTGTTTCGTAACGCTTCAGGAGCAAAGCCATCGAACATTTTATCATAAGCAGGATGAACGGCGACAAGTTGACCTTGAAGGTGTGTTGAAAGCTCAGTGATCACTAACCCGGCTTCAGCAACTATTGCCGTTATTTCATCACAATAGTTTTGGCTTATTGCCGCTTTGGATAAGTCGATAAGTTTAGGGTCTGTGGGTAATTGAATACCTTTATATCCTAGACTCGCAGCCCATTTACATAATGATGGCAAGTCATTAAATGGAGCTTCATCGCCAATAAATTGTGCTAGAAAAATCGCAGGGCCTTTAATTTTTTGCATTGCATTTACCATGAAATTCTCCTTATGACTTTTTGAGTTTGTTTGGAACAGTAATGTTTTGTGGTACTACTAAAAACGGGTGCCATTTCAAGTCAGATTGGCTTGCAGCCACAACATTTTCTATAAATGCCATACCTCTTATGGCAGATTCTATGCCTGGTACATCATTCATCGCTGCCTCATTAATGCTGACTAGGTCGTTAGTATTTGTATTATCACTACTAGGGAATAACCTACTGCGTATTTGATATGAGAACTGCGTATAAATATTAGCGAAAGCTTCTAGATAACCTTCTGGATGACCTGCTGGCGTTCTCATGTTTGCTTGTGTAATAGCATTCATTTCTCCGACGCCTGCACGGATCAACTGACTCGGTTTATCTGTAAACTTCATCCAAACACTGTTGGGTTCAAGTTGTGACCATTCAATACTGGCGGTTTCACCGTATATACGTAATTTAAGGCTGTTCTCTTCACCCACTGAAATTTGGCTCGCCAGTAAAACACCTTGTGCACCTGAGTTAAAACGCAGTAATACAGTGCCGTCATCATCAAGTACTCGTCCGGTAACACTCGTCGATAAATCAGCACAAACTTCAGTGACCGCAAGGCCTGTTACGTATTCTGCTAGGTTTGCAGCGTGCACGCCAATGTCGCCCATGCAACAACTAATGCCTGATTTAGTAGGATCTAAGCGCCATGTAGCTTGTTTACTGCCTTCATCTTTTTTATGTGCTAACCACCCTTGTGGATATTCAACAACAATCTTTTTAATTTTTCCAAGCTGCCCATGTTTAATTCGCGCTTTCGCTTCTTTTATCATCGGATAACCCGTGTAGGTATGTGTTAATCCGTACAACAAGCCCGTTTGTTCAATAATTTTTTTCAACGCCAACGTTTGGGCTAAGTCAACCGTTGCCGGTTTATCAGACATCACATGAAAACCGTATTCAAGCGCCATTTTAGCCACAGGGAAGTGGAGATGGTTTGGGGTAACTATAGACACCATGTCCATACGTTTATCAACACTAAGCTTTGCTTCTTTCTCAAACATTTCTTGGTAAGAGCGGTAGCATCTATCTTCGTCTAAATACAGTGATTTACCTGATGAAACTGCATTGTCTGGATCAGAACTAAACGCCCCACAAACGAGCTCTATTTGATTGTCTAGTTGTGCGGCTACACGATGAATAGCACCAATAAAAGCGCCTTTTCCGCCACCAACCATACCCATTCTAATTTTACGCATGATAATTAACTCTTTTTAAATAGACGTTATAGCAATGCAGTTTCATTATTTTTACTCATCCCTGAAACATTAGGTTCTGCTGTAACTGTTGATTTACTATAATTACATTTCCCAATATTGTGTTAAGAATAAATCGGTTTTTTATGCAACAAAATCGGCGTCCTTTATTTCCTGGTGGTTTTTATTTGTTGGAAAAGAGATAAGACAATCAATTACTTTCTTTCAATGGGTTATATTCAGGACTTCAGTGTTTATACAAAAGTTGATAAGACCCCGATAAAAGGTTTACGCGTCCATCAGATCCACATATTAAAAATATCTATTTTCTCTTCGTCGGTACTTTGGGGTGTTTTTTGGGAGCCGGTTTTTCTATTATCTTTGAAAAGCTAAAAGACTGAGAAAAAATCATGTGAAATCGCTCAGGTCTGCAGAGAAAACGGGCTAATATAGCTATATTAGCCCGTGATTATATGAATAAACGAGCGTCTATTCATAAATAACTTTATTTACTTTTGCCCTATTTTAGTTAGAAACTCCCTGTTCGTTGGTAAGGCATTGAACAATTGCTCAGTCGTATTACGCGTTTCATTTCGTAGACGTTTTATTAACGAAACTTCTTTCTGATCTAATGTCTGCGTCATTGTATTAAAGCCCATACCATACAAGACATATTGTTTACTGGCCGACGAAAAAAGTTCAAACCGTTGATTACTTTCATAAAGCCCTGGCGCTTGTGAACGCCATAATTGCAATGATTCCTGTAAACTTTCGGGAATTGACTCTACTTGTTGATGTGCTTGCCAATATGCACTATCTGTTCGTTTCGAAAGTAGGTAATGTAACTTAAGAAAATCGATGATTTCTTGCCATCTTTGCAAGGTTAAATGATTAAACCTTTTCGCCAAAACTTGCATGGCACTAACATCTCGTGGAAGTTGCTGACTGATCCACTCTGCTGATTTTTCAATTAATACCAAAGCAGTAGCTTCTAAAGGTTCAACAAAACCGGCTGAAACACCAATAGCTACACAGTTATTATGCCAGAATTTTTCTCTATGACCTGGCGTAAACTTAATTTTTCGAGGTGTGATATTTTGTGAATTAAGCAAGGGATCATTTTTCACATAGCTTTGTAACGCCTCTTCGGCTTTTTCTGAAGTTATAAAATCGCTCGAAAAAACATGCCCTATCCCTCGCCTATTTTGTAGCGAAATATCCCAAATCCAACCACTGTTTTGAGCGGTTGCAACGGTACATGAAGCGATAGGCGTTTGATTATCAACATACTCTACTTGAACCGCTAATGCCGTGTCATTAAACAAAATATGTTGCTGTGACTTAAAAGGGATTTGGTAATGTTTGCCAATTAAAATAGCAGCAAAGCCACTGCAGTCGATGAACAAATCACCCAATATTTGTTCACCACTCGTTAATATAAGTGAAGCTATATCGTCATTTTCTGCTGGAACAACCTGCTCAACATGCCCCTGTATATAGTTAACACCTAGTTTATCAATACAATGTTGGTGAAGCATTTTAACAAACTTACCCGCATTAAGGTGATAACCATAATTCAAACTAAAAGCATATTCAGGCATTTGTGGAAGTTTAGGCGCAAGGTTTTTGTCACAAATAGCCCCTTGTGCACAAACCCAACGTTCAAAATCTATATCTTTAGATGACGCTGACCAATGATCCGCCATGCTAACGCCGCCGTAACCTGAAGGTGCTGTAAAAGGATGATAATAATGCTCACTTTTCCCCTGAGACCAACCGACAAATTTAGACGCTTGTTTAAAACTCGCGTCACAACAAGAGAGAAACTCCCGCTCGGAAATACCAATTTGACGAAGAGTATCTCTCATGGTTGGCCAAGTGCCTTCACCAACGCCTAAATTTTTAACATCTGGCGATTCCACAAGGGTAACCTCAGTATTTTGCATTGGTGAATCTTTTATATAATGACGAGCAGCAATAATACCTGCCGTTAACCAACCTGCTGTACCACCACCAACAATCACAATTTTCGTTTTCATTTTATCTTCTAATATCCATTGAATTCAGTTATTAATCATTTATGCTCCGCTAAGTAACATCTACTTTTGCTCAATTAGTTACTTTTAGCGGGACAGTATTTTTTAATAAAATCTGAATGTTGTGGTAATTGTGCAACCGCGTTTGCAACCCTATTTCGTAGTGCTGTCATTTGCTCTTTTAACCCTTCAGTAGGCAGAACACAGCTGCCTTTATGATGCTGCTCAGGCATAATGCCTTGCCCCATCATTACTTGCACCCAAGAATCCACTCTAAATAAGCCAACATCATCAAGCCATGCATAACCATTTTCTTTAAAGAGTGCCATTCGATGCGCCAACGATTCAGGAATTTCCATGGTTCGATAATGCTCCCAAAACGGGCTGTCGTCACGGGCGGTTAAGTGATAATGAAGGATGATAAAATCACGAATGGTTTCAGCTTCTAACTTGACCTCACGATTATATTGATCAGCGAGTAACGCTGTATTTCCGCCAAAGGGGAACATTTTCATGAGTCGGAGTAAGGCGGTCGTAACAAGGTGAATACTGGTTGACTCTAAGGGTTCTAAAAAGCCGCTCGATAAACCAACAGCAACACAGTTTTTATGCCAAGCTTTTTCGCGTCGCCCCGTAGTAAAACGCAATTGTCTGGGTTCGGTAATAGGTTCTCCGGTTAGATTTCCCATCAATGTAGTGCGGGCTTCGTCATCAGATAAAAACTTGCTGCTATAAACAATGCCGTTACCGACACGATTTTGCAGGGGAATTCGCCATTGCCAGCCAGCGGAGTGAGCCATAGCTTGAGTATAAGGTCTTGGTTCTTCTACTGCTTTTGTTTGCACGGCAATCGCACTGTCTGCCGCTAAATAATGACTCCAATCTTGATAACCAACGTCAAGACTTGCTCCAATGAGTAGCGCTTTGAACCCTGTGCAATCGATGAAAAAATCCCCCGTAATCTCTTTTCCATCACCTAAAGTTAATGAGGTAATATTGCCTGTTTCATCTTTTATTACTTGTTCTATAAAACCTTCTTCACGCTTAACGCCTGCCGTTTCACTTTTGCTTCGTAAGAAGGTGGCATATGCGGTAGCATTGAAATGATAAGCATAATTAACAGTTTTTTTGCCTACTTGTTTGGCAAACTTATTCGCTTTGGCTGCTTTTAGTTCAAGACAATAATCTTCGAGGCTTCCACCAAAACCTTGTGCTTTAGCTTCCATCCAAAACTCATGAAATTCTGCCATCCAAGAGCGCTGACCAATTTCACCGAAAGAGTGAAAGTAACTGTCTTTTTTCTGGCCCCAATCTTCAAACTGAATACCTAATTTGAACGTTGCTTGTGTCGCCGACATAAATTCTTGCTCATCGATACCGATCAAGTGATGATAAGCTTGTATAGTTGGGATTGTCGCTTCACCTACACCGATAGTGCCAATTTGATCAGATTCTACTAGGGTAATATCTAATACATTGCCAAGGCGAGATACTAAGCTATATGCGCTAAGCCAACCAGAGGTTCCACCACCTGCGATAACTACTTTAGTTTTTGAATCAGTCATTATATTTTGTCTCTTAGCTTAAGCATTAGCGCTAATGTAATTTTAGTTTTGTGTAAGTATTATGTTATTTTTATATTAACGATTGAGGTTGTTTCTCAACATTGCACCCAGTTGTCTCGCTTGATTTTCGTCAATTTTGGCTAATGCGCCATGACTTTCGGGTGGTAAATGTGCGCGTACATTTTCGCTATCACCAAAAATGTAGTAATCGAATAATGCTTTCCATGCTTTTTTATCTTTTGTAGGGCGATCTCTAACGCTCATCATGGCATGCATTAATGCGTCCATTGGGCTGCCTAAATAAGGTTCTGCTTCCATCCACCAATAATTCACCATGACATTAAAACGATCAAAAGCTTCTACTTCATGCCACCACATACTGGGATAATATAGACCATCACCCGGTTCAAGATCTGCAACATAGGCATTATCAAGCGCCTCTTTTAAGCGGGGAAAGCGGCTAAAATCTGGGTTACTGAGATCAGCTAACGTAACCACTTGACCTCCTGGGGTGGGACTTAACGGTCCTGGGTATAGATTATTGACTTGATCAGGAGGGAATAAAGTGAAACGCCTTTTACCCGCGACACAGCAGGCAATATTTTTGGGTTGATCAAAGTGTGCGGCGGCAACAGACTCTGTGCCTAACCAGATTTTTGAAACCGGCTGATTATTTTTAAATTCGGCATGATCAAAGTCTAATTTATTCGTTTGATTAAGGGCTGGGAACCCTTCATCGAATCTGAGTGAATTAATGTAGAAATAATCATGTTCTTCTTGAGACAGTTGGCTTCGTATAGCATCAAAAACGTCGGTAATGGTGCTTCGGTTACTAGAGAAGTTGAAGCCAGTACAGCTTTTATTGTAACCAAAACGGGCTTTATTTTCAGCGGGAGCTTTATAAACAAGTAATGGACGTTTGTTGTAATGCTGCTCGAGTTGAGCCATTACAGTATTAGAAGGTTGCTGAGCTGATTCTTGTCCAGCTTTCACTAACGGCCAGTCTTTAACTAACCCTTTTAAAATAATAGGCTGGTTATGCGAAAATAGTTCATCATATGGGATCGTTTGAGGTGTGATCCCTTCGAGAACCTTTACTACAATTTTAGTATCAGTTTTGCGTTGATTGGTAATTGTCATCATGCACGTCCTTCGTTAGTTAGAAGATACAGTTTCAACAAAGGATTAATACATTGCAGATTTTGCATTCTTTAGCGCTATCAATGTTTGGAAATTCCCCATCGACGACAATACAAAATACAACAAACTTAGTACGCCATATTGGTTCAACTCAGCTAAATTAGCGCCATCGAGTTTTGCGAGTTTATCTTGGTTAACCGTATAATAATCAGTGAAATTCACTTCTTCTATATTACTGAGTTTAATATTAATAGATACCGGTTCTAACAAGTCCATTGACTTAACTAGCGTATAAAGTGTTTTATCAAATTGCATTCCACTATCAATAGTTTGTAGTGCTTTTTTTACATAGTTTAGATAAGGTGCTTCGCCGCCAAATTGAAGAAAAACATTCTCACCCTGCTCGGTATTTACCCGAGTATCTTCCATATCAATGCAAATAACAGGATCTTGTTGCCCGTTATTGTCTTTAATCGCTTTTTTATAACCTAAACTAAATGGGCCTCTTGCGAGTAATGCGGGAACAAATCGAGTTGTCCAACCATTTTCACCCACAAACAAGTTTTTATCTCTTTCCAAACCCAATATCGCGTGTAACTGTGTGAGTCCTGTTTCAGAATCCCTGTGAAAAACCAAGGGAAATTCTTTATGTAATTCGCCTATTTCAGTAGCGTATATCAACGAACGATTTACATTTAAGTTAGATTCAGGTCTTGTATCAACCTTAATATCTTTATGATCTACATTATTTAAGACTATTGCATTGCTCATCGCATACTTCGCTTTATTATAAAGTTGCGTCATATCCCCATAAATTACCAGGAACAATGACCTTAAAAAAAGAATGAAACATTAATATCATGTTTCACTCTTAGGTAATACCAATCCTCATAAATAATTTTCTATCGTACAATATGAGGAATGGTATCAAATAAATATCTTCAGCTAATTGATTAAACTGAAAAATTTATTCAAAGTCTAAAATTTGTAATTAGCACTTAACACAAAACGTCTATCTGCTTCTTGAACAAAGAAAATATTGTTTTTACTACGACCATACTTACGAAGACCTTCTTCAGTTAAGTTAATAATATCTAAACTTACTGTTAAGTCTTCAAGTGGGCTATAACTCACGTTAATATCGATTTGCTCAGCTTCAGCAAGATATACCGGGTTACGTGGACCTTTACCACGGTTAGTCGTACTTAAAAACTCATCTCTCCAGTTATAAGCAATACGTGCTGAAAAGCCGTCCATCTCGTAAATTAATACTGCGTTGGCTGTATCACTTAAACCTTCCAATGCAAATTGATCAACATTGATAGAACCACCATTATCATAACCAATATCACCATTTACAGTCGTGTAGTTTAATTGATAACCAAAGCCAGTTTCACCAAAGAAATGCTGCCATGCAAATTCAAAACCATCAATCACGGCACTTTTATCGTTCACAGGACCTGTTACTTGGAATTGTAATTCTGGATCACCAGCTTGTGCAAATACATCATAAGCGGCAAAAACTTCACCCTCAAAGTTTGGATTTGCAACAGGGTCTTGAAAATCTGCAGCGCCATTTGGAAAGTCTGCTGGATTTTGCAAAACAGCCGACATGGTAAACAAGTTAACTTCGTTAACATCATAACCACCTGCGTTCAATGCCGCTATTGCGTCACCAGAAGTTGTTCCAGCGGCACCTGAAGTCGCATCGAGTAAACCAAATAATGTTTTTTGACTTTGCGCTATACCCACAAAGTTTTCAACGTCTTTTCTATAGTAACCGACAGATATTAGGCTTGAATCGCTGTAATACCACTCTAAAGATAAATCAATGTTTGTTGATTCAAGTGGATCTAATTGTGCATTACCTGATTTACCTGTTGCTACACCACCCAATGCTGTTATGCGTGGTTGAGGTGATATAGACGTAGATTGAAACAGTTGATCATAAGAAGGTCGAGCCAATGTTTTACTAAATGAAGCACGTGCCTTAATGTCATCATTTACGTTAAGCGTAAAATCGATACTCGGTAAAAAGTTAGAGTAGTCATTATCGTCTCGGATAGTTTCTACTGTTGTGCCTAATACCGGTAGAAAATCGTTATCAGCTTCCCAAATTATTTGTGTCGGCAAAAATTGATTCGACGATGAAGTAACATCTGTTTGCTCATAACGTAAACCTGCAACGATGTTTAATGTCATGTCAGCAACGTCATAATCCATATTCGCTTGAACATATACAGATAAAATGTCTTCTTCAACCGTATTATCATCATCCGTATTAATAGAGCGACCCGCTAAAGATACACCGTATGCAGGACCAACTGCATTTAGAAGTGCTACTGGGTCACCACTAAATGAAACGCTACCTAGTGGTATTGTTGTACCACCTGGTGAAAGTGCATCGGCACCGTCAACACCAGAAATATCATGGTCTTCAAATGCACAAGCGGTACAGCTTTGATCAAATAAACCTTCTGGAATATCACCCGGAGATGTTACACCCCAATCACCTAAAGCGTCAGTTGATGCTTGACGTGTTTGTCTCATTTCTGTTGAAATATAGCCAACACCAAAATCAACGGTAACGTCGTCACCAGACCACTGACCTTCAAAACGGAATTGGTCAACATTTGAAACTTGATTAGACATATCGGTTTGTGTGACTTGAGACCCAATATCAGCTTTATCAAAAATCCCATTACCGTTGCCACCTTTTAACGAATCTTCAACTAAGATACTTGCTGCAGGAATTGGCTGGGTAAAGTCAACTGTTTGAAAGCCAGCCGTTGCACCCGCCATATTAAAGCGCACAGAGTTTAACCCTAAAGGACCAGCACCACCACTTGTTGCTTCTGAAGATGCAACATCAAAACTTAACATTAAGTCATCATTTACTTCATAAGCAGCATTAAAACCAAAAGATTTCAATTCATCTTTTGTCGCTAATGCTAAATTTTGGAAGAAAAAGTCTTTACCAATAACTTGGTTATTTGCGCCACCCGTCTCAGAAAATTTAACAGGTGTAGACACTACTGGATTACCATCAAATTCAACAGAGCTGAATTGACGTGCAAACCAAATACCGTCGATAAGTGATGTAGATTCTTTTTCATTTTTTGCATATGTTGCATCAAACGTAAATCTAAGCTCGTCGGTTGGTTGATATTGCAACGTTAGCATCGCATTAGTACGTTCACGATTATCTTGGTTGGTACCTAAGCCAATATTACTAGGTATTGCTAAAATTTGACCAATAGTGGGTTCATTTACCACGGTAGCACCTGGGATGGTAAGAGAGTCTAAATCTTCTGCACCATTATATGTACGTAATTCGTACACTTCAGTACTCATGTGTCGACTACCTGAGTCACGCTCTTGAAATGAGCCAAATAATGAAACACCAAAAGTTGAGTCTTCATTTACCCAAGTTGTTACACCACTTATTTCAGGTGTGATACCGTCACCACTTTCATCTTTAACGCCTTTAACGCCAATAGATGCTGAATTTTCGCTTTGTTCAAGTGGTTTAACTGTATTGATGTTGATTGTTGCACCAATACCACCAGAAGAACCCGCAGCACGTCCTGTTTTATAGACTTCGATTCCACTTACGCCTTCAGAGGCAAGATTTGAGAAATCAAATGAGCGACTCGTACCTGCCGCGCCTTTATCTTGTGGGTTCCCCGTAATAGTGCCAACGTTTGCTGCTGGCATTTGACGACCATTTAAAGTCACTAAATTAAAGTTACCACCAAAGCCACGTACGGTGACTTCTGAACCTTCACCGTTAACTCGGTTAATTGACACACCCGTAATACGTTGCAAAGATTCTGCGAGATTGGTATCAGGAAATTGCCCCATATCTACAGCAGAAATAGCATCAACAACACCCGTTGATTGACGCTTAACATTCATTGATTGAGATAAACTGCCTCGCATACCGGTGACTTGAATAATTTCAACTTTTTCTTCTTCTTTCTTAGTTTCTTCTGCTAACACTGGCACCATCACTGAAGTGCCAAGCATTACACTGATGGTTTTGGCGAGTAATGATTTATTAAAGGTTTTATTATTTTTGTTCATCATGTTTATGTTGCCTATTATAGTTTTTTATTATGAAGGTGAAGTGCATACGATACTGCTTTTACATTCGTCTATAGCTAAACCTTTCTGCTTTCTTGTTATACTTTGTTTCTTATTCCCCCTGGTTTTCTTGAACCCCAGATTTCCTTTTCCTATGTATACAGACGAATGAAATTTATTTTTCCGCTAGTCAATTTGTAATTTAGAATTGACTTCCAATCAAATAAATATAGATACGCTTAAAAATCAACACACTTTGTACAATAAATTTAAATGTATAAATATTCATAAAAAGTGATTATTTACTATAAAGATGTTTTTCAAGGAAGTGTTAAGAGTAAATCGGTTTTTTATACAACAAAATCGGCGTTGTAATTTTTTCACTGAGACCATACACTGTTATTTGTTCAGGTATTCAATCGCGAGTAAAACAATGTTTACGTATGGAAGGTGGAGAAGATGACTATGTCGACAGCTTGTGTAGATAGGTTTGTTAATCAGTTTAGTGTAAAACAAATTATTGAAATGTTTGACCTGATGCCTGATGTGCTTTTTTGGGTAAAGGATGAAAAAAATTGTTTTGTTTATGCAAATCAATTCTTTTTGGAGCATATTGGCGTAACGTCACTTGTTCAAATTATCGGGTTAAGTGATTTTGATTTTTCTCCTGCTCATCTTGCTAAACAGTTTAGTGTCGATGATCAGAAAGTGATGCACGGCGAAGTTGTTAATAACCGCTTAGAAATGAATAATACTACATCAGGTGATATCGCTTGGTTTACTACATCAAAACGGCCTTTACTTGATGAGCAGGGAAAACCTATTGGCTCTTATGGTATTTCACGACACCTAAAAAAAACATCACTAGCACTGTCTGGAATGGATGCCTTAAAGGCACCTGTTGCTTATGTGCGTAAAAACTATATGAAAAATATTTGTTTGAAAGAACTTGCCGATATCACCCATTTGTCTATAAGTGCATTAGAGCGACGGTTTAAAAAATATTTACGTCAAACACCTAAACAGTTTATCAATGAAGTACGCTTAGAAAATGCGCGACGCTTACTCATAGAAACCAATATTGCTATTGCCACTATTGCTAATGATACGGGCTTTGCTGATCACAGTTATTTTAGTCGTCAATTTCAAAAGTTATTCGAACGAAGCCCTTCTGCATTTAGACAAGAGCATTGTTCAAATAATACTTAGATAAAATCTCTCGGATCAATTAATTTGTCCGATGGGTATTACCATTCAAAATGGAAAACCTTGCACGTTAAGTTTTGTGGTGTAAATACCTGCTTTTAAACAAGGTGTATTACCACATAAACGGCGTTTATCACCCTCCATTGGCGCTGTTAGTGAAGTTACAAATAACGTTTTTCCATCATTGCCACCAAAAGCTATATTTGTGACAATGTGAATTCCTTCTACTGGTAATTCGCCAACTTCTTTGTATTTTTTATTTAGTACAACTACAACTTGACCATCTTTTCTTTCTGGCATCTTACGGGTAGTAGTAACATATATATTACCGCTACAGTCTTTACCTAGTACGTCAATGGGAGTATCTAGGAGTTGTTCAGGGTTAGAGACTTCTCCCAATTTTAAATCAAAAGCCCATAAACCTTGCAAGCCACCAACAATAAGTTGCTGTTGGTCAAGTGATAATATAATACCGTTAGGCTTGTCACCCAATGCAGGCACAAGTTCCGTAACCTTTGTAGCATTTACTTTTTTGTTAACGTCAACATGGTAAATTCGTTGTCCTGATTCAATTGAACCCGGTTGACCACCGCCTTGAGTATCCACAACGTTAATATTTGATGGCGTATTCCAGTTTGGATCAGTGAAATATACGTTATTATCATAAGTAATGGTTAAGTCATTAGGAGAATTAAAGCGTTTGCTTTGAAAAGCGCTGACAATAGGTGTTACTTGTTTAGTTTTCCAGTTTATAGAGGAAAGAGAGCCATCTAGTTGACGTGTAGCCACTAAATCACCTTGATTATCTAAAGCCAAACCATTGGTGCCTGCAGCGGAGTCTTTCATCCAAATTTGTGGTTGATTACCTGGAGACCATCGCCAAATAGTGGTTTGGTTACTTAATATAAAACCATTTTTATCTGGCTGATGTGATCCCATATTTGAATAATACAATGCGCCGTCATGCCAAACAGGGCCTTCAATATTATTATACCCTTGATACATTAATGGGATGTTTTTCGCGCGTGTCAGTTTTACATTGCTTAAGTTCAGTTGTAGATTTTCAGAGCCCTTTGGGCAATATAATGCATTGGTGTTAGCAATGGCTTTTAATGTATCCGTCGAGGTAATGTTATTACTTTTTTTTACTTGAATTTTAGTGTCGGTGGCGGTGGTATTCGTACAGGAAACAACTAATAAACTACTACAAATAATAGCAATAAATGTGATTTTTTTAGATTTACTTTGTTTACAAATCATAATGCACCTCAGTTAAGTTTGTAATAACTGTTAAGTGTTATTACTTAGTATTGTTCGTCATATCTTCAGTATTTTGCTGTTATCTTAAATTGGAGTTGTTAACGTGTTGTCTTACGCATGAACAGCTCAAACCCTGTATCAATATAGTTTGGCTGGTTTTGGGGTGTTTTTGCTAGGTTATTTAAACGTTCGAGTATAACCCCCATAGCACGGCTCCCCATTTCGTATCGGTTCACGTTGACACTTGATAATGCGGGTTCGGCGTATGCTGCCATTTCAATATCATTAAATCCGCATATACCGAACTTATTTGGTACATGAAGATGCATTTTTTTACATTCATGTAATGCTCCTAAGGCTAAATCGTCGTTACAACAAAAGATTGCATCGCAGTCACCTTCTGTAACAGCCATTAACTCCCTAAATAACGTAGCCCCCATGGCAACTGAAGAAGGTTTAGGATTAGTGATAAATCGCTTTGACTCAAGGCAATCAGCGGCAGAAAGTACAGACTCGAAACCTGCAAGTCGAGCACAGGTTCTTGGATCCATTCTGGCGCCAAGAAAACCAATTTTACGGTATGATTTATCTAACAATGACTGAGCAACAGCGGCACCTGCTTCAAAGTGAGAAAAACCAACATTGATATCTATGGGGAATAAGACTTTATCCATGATTTGCACCACAGGTATACCTGAAGCTTTTAACATGGCCTTGGTTGCCTCTGTTTGTTCTCCACCAGTAACAATTAAACCTTCAGGAGATTGTCCAAGCAAAGTTCGAATGGCTCGTTCTTCTTCTTCCACTGAATAATGGGTATTGGCTAATAACACTTGATAATTAGCCGGGCCAGCTATGTCGTATATGCCACTTAATACGTCGTTAAATACCACATTAGACAATGAAGGGATTAGCACACCAATTAATTTTGAACGTGATGAAGCTAAAACACTCGCAGAACGGTTAGGTATGTAACCAAGTTCACTGATTGCTGTTTCTACCTTTTTACGCACATTTTCACGAACTCCAGCATAGTTATTGACTACCCTGGAAACTGTAATAGCACTCACTTCAGCTTTTTTAGCAACGTCTTTCAACGTTAATCGACGACCACTTTGGGAACTCTTCATTTTTTTAGTATTTTTACTAAACGTTTTACTCGACATTAAACACCTTAAACAAACCTTATTTTAAAACGAATTTACTACATACAAAAATGATGTTGATCACATACAATATTTTTGGTGGTTGGTACTAAAAGATTAAACTTAACACCAGCACAATTAAAAAGGCGATGCTTCCCAAAAGCGTTTCCATAACAGTCCATGTTTTTAACGTCGTTTTTTCGTCCATACCGAGTAAGCGGCTAACCAGCCAAAATCCGGAATCGTTAAAATGGGACAAAACGGTTGCACCACCAGCTATTGCGATAACAATGAAGCAAAGATCTAGAGCAGACAGACCGACAGTCGAGGCCACCATAGGCGAGATGAGTGCAGCAGTGGTCGTAAGCGCTACAGTGGCAGAACCTTGAGCAACTCTTAAGCAGGTAGAAATAACAAACGCAGCTACAATAACTGGCAAGCCTGTATCGTTAAGCAAGCTGGCCAGAGCATCCCCAATCCCACTAGATCGTAATACCCCACCATACATTCCTCCGGCACCAGTAATTAATATAACGCCACAAATAGGTGCAAGTGATTCATTACATAGCTTCTCTAATTCTTTCATTCCATAGTCTTTTGCAAAAACAAAAAAACAAACTAACAATGTTATAAGTAAAGCGATGGGCGTTTTTCCGATCATTCTTAAAAAGTTAGTGAGTGGATTTGAGCCATCGATTAAGCCAATGGCAGTTAATGTGTTTAGGCCAGTATCTAGAAAAATTAGCAACATGGGCAACAGAAGTAATGATATAACTGTGCCAAATTTGGGAGGGGTGACGGGTTGTGAATTCAAATGAGTGTTATAAAGTAAACTCGACAGGGGAATATTAAACTTTTTACCAGAATATACACCAAATAAATAGGAGCCTATATACCATGTTGGCGCTGCAACCAGTAAACCCACCAAGAGCAGAAGACCAATGTCCGCGCCAAGAAAACCTGCGGCGGCAACCGGACCAGGGTGAGGTGGTACAAAAGCGTGCATTACCGCAAATGCGCCCGCTGTTGGTAATGCATAAATGAGTAAAGCGCCACTGAATCGTTTAGCTACACTGAAAACTATAGGCATCATAACAATTAAACCCGCATCAAAAAAAATCGGGAAACCAAATATCAATGAAGCAACGCCTAGGGCGAATGGGGCTTTTTTTGCACCAAATGTACCTATTAATCTATCTGCTAATACTTGAGCACCGCCGGAGACTTCTAAAATTTTACCTATCATGGCACCAAGACCAACCAATAAAGCAACAGAGGCAAGCGTACTACCAAAGCCACTCGTTAATGTTGGTACCACTTCTTCACTAGGTATACCGGTAATAACTGCGGTACAAAAACTGACCAAAACCAGCGCGACAAATGCGTGAACTCGACATTTTATGATTAATAATAGGAGTGCAACAATAGATAGTGCGGCAATACAGAGTAAAAATAATGGGCTGGTGGTGTGTATAATATCTTGCATAAATTCCTTATAGACACATTTTAAAAAATCACAATTGCTGTTTATATAAATTAATCTTTTTATTGCTAATGTTAATTACCACCTTTTTACTGGTAATTGTTTGCGCAACCATTCTATGTAACAATACATTGTGATACAACCATGAAAGCTTAATTCAGTAATTTTATTAACGCATAAAGCTGACTATCTATAACACTCCATTGATTGCGCAATCATTTAAACCAGGTGCTGATAATGTTATTTAATAACGAGACTGAATTTCAACAACTGCCTTTATTGGTAGTAGTTATGGGTGTGTCGGGATGTGGAAAATCAACCCTTGCCCAAGAAATAGCTAACTATTTAGCTATAGCCTTTTTAGATGCTGATTCTTTTCATAGTAAAGAGGCTATTAAAAAAATGTCGCAGGGGATCCCTTTAACTGATGAACAAAGAGCGCCTTGGATTGCTCGAATTTGCAAGAAACTCAGAGACTTAGAAGTACAAAATAAATGCTGTGTATTGGCCTATTCCGGACTAAAACAGCAACACAGGCGATTAATATTCGGTTCGTATCGCCGTACCGTGGGAGTTTTTCTTGATACTGATCCTGTATTAATCGCACAGCGTTTGGGTAAAAGAGGTGGGCACTTTATGTCACCACAATTATTGAGTAGTCAACTTGCGTCTCTGGAAGCAATTAACGAAGGGGCTATTGAAAATATTGAATTATTGACATTAAGTGCGGAAGAGTCCGTTACTAACTTATTACTAAAGTCTATTGAATTTATTACTCATTAGCAAATATTAGGTATAAATAACGTCCTTAATAATTGTCGATAATGATGTAGACACTATTCTAAAAATTTCATCAAAAAAGCCCTTTTTCATTCCTACAAAAGTATTGGTCAAATGATAAGTACGAGTACTCATCAGATGATTAAATCTATAGTTGTTGATAATAATGGCATTTACCGGTCGATGATTTTCGAATTATAATAATTAAAAAAATTGTGACGAGCTTCTATGCTTTTAAAAAAACCAACAAGCGATTATTAGCAGGCATTGCATGGTCATCAATTAACTTTAAACCCGCTGAGTTAGCCAATAATAAAATAGCTTCAATATCTCTAATACCACTGTTTATGTCTCTTTCTTTTAGCCAGAGATCAAAGTCAGCGTTACTTTCGCTGCTGAATTTCCCTTGATAATTAAAGGGGCCATAAATACAGACGCTCGCTTCTGATGTTAAGTTTTGCTGAAGACCTTCGAAAAAATTAACCACTAATGACCAACTTATGATGTGCAGTGTATTAGCGGTATATAGCCCATCAACCTGAGGGATATCTTTTGGTATCGGCCAAGATCTATTTAAATCAATAACAATAGGTTTTATTACATTATCACTGCCTGCTTCATCTAACCAAAAATTAATACCTTGATGGTTTATCAATAAATCACTGGTTTGCCACATTAAGTGAGGTAATTGCTGGCCAAAGAAAACAGCATGCTGTCCTGTGCCTGAGCCAATTTCTAATACATGTTTATTTTCTGAAAATACGGTTGTCAAAATATCTAAAATGGGTCGTTTATTATTTTCACATGCTTGGGAAAAAGGTTTATTCATCATATATTTTATCTTAATTAGTCTGTTTGTTTGAAAGGCAATAACTGCTGACAATTCTGCTGATACGTTAGCATATGTTTTTGCTCTTGCTGGCAAAAATCTTTAATCGCACCTCTAAACGCTTGATGTTTAATCCAATGGTAAGAGTACGTTAATATAGGTTCAAAACCCCTTTGAATTTTGTGTTCCCCCTGAGTACCAGGATTAAAGCTTGTTAGCTTATTTTGAATACAAAACTCGATACCGCGATAATAACAAAGTTCAAAATGTAAATTATTGTATTGTTTAGTACAGCCCCAGTAACGGCCATATAGTTGAGTATCGTTATAAAAAAAGAGCGCACAAGCAATATCTTCTCGCTCATCACTAGCAATGATCAATAAAATATTATTTGCCATACTTGATAATATTTCCACAAAAAACGCATAACTCAAGTGCGGTTGATGTCCCCTTTTTAAGTAAGTCAGTTGGTAAGTTAAATAAAAGAACTTAAGGTCTTTTTCTGAAATTTCATCATTGGTTAACTGACGAATATTAATACCTTGCTGAGTGATCGACAGCCTTTCTTTACGTGTGTTTTTTCTTTTACGTGAAGTAAATGTACCCATAAAGTCATTAAATGTTTCATAATTACGATTAAACCAGTGAAATTGTACAGTATTTCGTTGATAAACATCTTCAGGTAAATCGGCCTTAATGTCATGGCAATACAGAATATGCCAACTGTTAATTTTTTCTTGTTCACAATGTTCGATTAAGGGTTCAAATAACTCGAGTAATTGTACTTGTGAAGAAAGTAATTTATCACTACTAACCGGTGTAAAAGGAATAGTAGCAACGAGTTTAGGGTAGTACTCTACGTCATGACGCTTAAAAGCATCTGCCCAATCCCAATCAAAAACATATTCACCCCAGGAATGACTTTTCAAATACATCGGCATGACGGCTGTTACTTCATTTTGAAGTGTTGCTACTAAATGGTGGGGTTGCCAACCTTGTTTTACACTGGCAGATTCACTTTTTTCAAGCGCATCAAAAAAATCATAACAAAGAAAAGGACAAGTTGAGTGGTTTAAATTCTGCCAGTCACTTTCATTTATGCTTTCGATATCGTTGATAAAATTAATTTGCATGTTGGGATTCAATAGAAGATTTCTCAGTGGCTCATAGCTATATTTATATTTATATTTATATTTATATTATTAATTGATGTTTGTATGTTGATGTTTGTAAAGTATTACAACATATCATTTTGTGCTTACTGATACGAAAACTCAATATTTTTCCTTCGCTATTTTATAAAGGTAAATGGGTGATTTATAAAAATCATTGAGCTTTATCACCTTAAATGGCTTACTCGATGGTAAAGCAAAGTTATTGCTTATTATAAACGTTATTTCAGGTTGCTTTAACAGTAATTGATTCTGTATCTTACTCATCGCTTTGGGATACAAATAGCAAATGAGCACTGATGCAGAGGGTAACTGAGCTTTGAAGAAGTCTTGTCTATATAATGTGAGGTTGTTTAACTTTAATATTTTTTTTAGTATGACTGAGGTCAGCCAAGGTAATATAGACAATTCATAACCAACTATTTGTCTATGGGGATTTCTTTTTGCTGCACGTATAACAAAATCCCCCCAGCCACTACCTAAATCAATTAACGGTCCAGCCCCCGTTTCACCCGCTAACTTCATCATCGCGTCATAGGCTTTACTTGAACTAGGCATGGGTGATATACCCAGTTTCACGCTACTGTATATAAGCGACAAGGTAATAAATACGATAGTGATTAATAATAGTATATCAAATATCATCAAATAATAATGCTCAAAAAAATTGCTCCACTTTATTAAAAAAAAGATAAACGCGACACTTTTAGCGAATATATATCAGGTAAAAATCATTACTACATAGAGTTATATTTACATTACCGGTGGTTGAAAACTTAGTTAACGATCAATTTCAAGGGCTTTTAAATCATCAATAAGTTCGTCTACTTTATGATTGAATCGTTTACGTTGTTTATCCGTTAAATTGTTCATAACGTAGTGGAATATTGTTACTGAAATTTCACTATTATTTGCAGATAATATGACGTGTTCATCAGATTTTAATGACTCAGGATCAGAGATAAGTGCTGTAAACATAACTTCATATTGCTGTTTATTTATGTTCATTGCTAAAACTTGCTTAAAGTCTGAATGCCATTTAATGCGGTAATCCATTCTATGTGCAAAGGTTGATGAAGAACCTTGTATAAAATTACACACTTCAGCTTTCTGTGTTTTGGTTAACTTCCCCACCCACTTTCTGAACTGCTGTTGCCTCTCTTTGCATTCTGCTTGGTACCATTGGGCTTTGGACAGTTCGTCACGGTCTTCGATACGTTCCTTGTTAATACTATCTATTTCATCAATAACTTGCTGTCTTTGACTTTTACTCAATGTATGGGTTAATGATATAAGCTGAGGTTTTGCTTTCTCTCTCACCACAATCCAATGATTTTTAACACGCACTAAATGAGCATTAAGCGCATTCTTGGAGATCCCATCATTAACTTGTTTTTTCAATACTATCAATTGCAAGTAGTATTCTCTTAGCTGTGTTTGCCTGTGCCAAGAATGAAGTTCATCAAATGCAGTATCAAAAATCTGTTGCTGTTCTTGGTTTAATTTAACGTAATCATCTAGGTACCAATTACTCCACCAATCTAAATTATTATAGATAAAACCAAAGCTACAGGCTGAAAGCAAAAAAGCAGTAAGCATCACCAATAATCCATTTTTAATATTGCGCTGCATATAGACCATTTACTCTTTTATTCACTATTGTAAGAATGACTGAACTGATATTTTATAAACCTGACACCCTAAATATTATTTTCTAATCCCTTTACCCATTAACCAAATCATGTCATTTTTATAACGAATACAATAGCGTTTTATATCTTCCATAATTAAGTAATTTATCGGCACTAAAAATAGTGTAATAATCGTAGCAAACAAAATACCAAAACCAAGACTTACCGCCATTGGAATTAAAAACTGTGCTTGGGTACTTTTTTCAAATAATAGTGGCATTAAACCAACGAACGTTGTTAACGATGTCAGTAATACTGGCCTAAAACGCCTGCCTCCTGCAGCATAAACCGCGTTAAATACCGAAATACCCTCTGCACGTTTTCGATTAATATAATCGACGAGAACAAGTGAGTCGTTAACCACAACACCAGATAACGCTAAGACCCCCATCAAACTTAATAATGTTAGGTTCATTCCCATTATCCAATGACCTATTACCGCCCCCACCATACCAAATGGAATAACAAGCATCACGACTAAAGGCTGAGAATAACTTTTAAATGGGATAGCCAGCAAAATATATATCACCATTAACAAACCATACATGCCAAATTTTAACTCTTGAGAAGACTCTTTCTGATCTCTGGCTTCCCCTGCCATTTCATAGCTTGTGCCAGGGAAACTGCTTATAGATTGTTGTAAAAACTTTTCTAGCTCATCTTGTACAGCAGATAAATCACCTTGTTCTTTATCAAAATCAGCCGTTACTGAAAGTGTACGTTGGCGATCAATGCGTAAAATAGTTGAAGGACTTAACCCTGGCACAATGTTGGCAATTTGCCATAAAGGGACCTCTTGGCGCGGCCCAACTCTTATCATCATCTGTTCGAGAGTTTCAATAGATTGTCTAGCTGCAATAGGGTATCTCACCATGACACGCACTTCTTCTCGACCACGTTGAATGCGCTGAACTTCAAAACCATAGACTGCTTGACGAACTTGTCTAGCAACCATATTCAAATCAAGGCCAAGCAATGTTGCCTCTGGCTTAAGCTTTAATTGTAATTCTTCTTTTCCATCAGACATTGAGTCTTCAACATCCGAAACTGCGGAGAACTCAGTTAATTTACCTTTGAACTTTTCACCTAACTCAGCTAAATCATCTGCGTTCTTACCGCGTAATTCGATGTTTATTGCTGGACGACTCCAGCCAATTTCAGCTCTATAATTTAATTGCTCTGCACCCGCGACTTGACCTACCATCTTACGCCATTCAGCAACAAGCTGTTGGGTACCAATTTCTAAACTTCTATCTTCCGGCGGAATTGTTTCCATACGTACACGACCTGTACTTGAATTACGTCCACCACTGATAGAATATATATTCTTAATGATCGACTCTCCCAATTCAGGATCAATATATTTGGCTTGTAATAATTGAGCTTGTTCAGTCATGTGTTTAACAATGCGATCAGTGCTTTCAAAAGCAGTGCCTGTTGGCATAGTCAAGGTGGCAGTCGCGACTTCACTTTGCACACGAGGGAAAAATACAAATTTTGTTTGTCCACTAGCAAGTGCACCGATGACAATAAATAATGACGACAACATGATAGCAAGCGTCGCATAACGCCAGCGCAAGGCTAATGCTAGTGTAGGCTGATATACTTTGGCGATAAATATTTCCAAAGAATTTGATATTGCCATTTGTATGCGTGTTAATCGTGATATAGCGCCAGTGCGTGGTTTTATATGTTTAAGGTGCGCAGGTAAGACTAATTTTGACTCAATCAATGAGAAGAGTAAAACTGGCACAATGACATAAGGAATACTTTGATACCAACTGCCCCTTCCTTCTAATAGAGCAAGGGGTATAAACGCAGCAACCGTAGTTAAAATACCAAAAGTAACTGGTACCGCTACTTCTTGCGTACCTTTAATGGCAGCGGTAAGCGGGTCAGTGCCTCGTTGCATATGCTCATAGACATTTTCACCGGTAACAATGGCATCATCAACAACAATACCTAACACCAAAATAAAAGCGAACAGACTCATTAAATTCAGGGATATTCCAAATATCGGCATTAATATAAACGCGCCCATAAATGACATAGGAATGCCAATACATACCCAAAAAGCAACAGCAGGTCTTAAAAATAAGGCTAAGAGTAAAATAACCAATAGCGCACCTTGCCATGCACTTCGGGTTAGCGTTGCCAATCGTGCTTTTATCGACTTACTTCGATCGCGCCAGTAAGTCATGGTTAATCCTTCGGGTAACGCACTTTGTTTACGTTCAATGTAATTTTTAACCGCGTCTGTTACTTCAATAATGCTTTGGTCACCCACACGAAATATTTCGACTTCTATCGCAGGTATCCCGTTAAACCTTGTTATTAAGGGTGTTTCTTCAAATTCATCCCGTAAAACAGCAATATCACCTAAGCGTATTAATGTGCCATCTTTATCGGTTAAAATGGGCAGCTGACTGAAATCACTCGCTCTATAAGCTTGGCCTATACTGCGAATAAAAATATCTCCCCCTTCTGTTTTTAAATTACCTGCAGATACGTCCGTAGAGTTACGTCGTAATGTATTTGCTACTTGTTCTAATGTGAGATCATATTTCCTTAAAGACCATTCAGGTATTTCAATGGAAATTTCAAAACGTAGTGAATTGTCTACGCTTACTTGAGACACTTCAGGTAACGAGGATATTTCATCTCGAACATCTTCTGCAAAACGACGCAAGGTTAAGCTGTCATAATCACCATACATCACAACACCTATCGCATCACGTTTTCGCTGTGGCAAAATAACTAAAGGACGTTCTGCTTCGACAGGGAAATTATTAATAGCATCAACACGTGTTTTTATTTCATCAAGCATTTCTCTTACATCAAAACCATCTTCAACTTCTACGGTGACAGTTGATCTGCCTTCGTTAGAACGTGATGTCATTACGCGAATGCCCGCGATATCTTGGATTGCTTCTTCAATCTTTATTGTTAAGCCTTCTTCCACTTCTTGTGGCGAAGCACCCGGCAATATGGTACTAACCTGCACGGTATTAATTTCAAATTCAGGGAACAAATCAACAGGGATTTTATTTGATAAACTATAAAGTCCGGCGACAACAATGATCAACATTAAAAGATTAGCAGCAACATCGTTACGAGCAAACCAAGCGATTAAACCATGCATAATTAACTCCTATTTTATCGTCGATGTGGATGAGTTGACCGACATTTGATTGACCACAGGTAAAGTATCTTCGTTGTCATTCAATGACTTCACACGAGTACCAGATGCTAAATTAGCCGTTGGCGTTAAAATAAGTTGGTCCGTAGAATTAATTACACCTCCATAATTTATAACGCCACTGACGCCTGATGAAGCAGAAATTACCACAGACTTTGCATCTGTCCACAAAGGTTTGATCAATCGTTTTTGTAATAGGCCTTTTTCAGCCACTGCGATCATATTGCTCTGACTTACTGCACGTCTTGGTATCGCATAAACGTCCATTAATTGAGTGCCTTCAATCTTCGCTCTTAAAAACTGTCCAACTCGCAATGCTGGCAAATGTTGTGAACTGACAAAAGGATTGTCGAGTTTAGCTACCACATAAAGCATACGCGTAGATGAATCAAAAGCACCTTCGTTACGGACTAGTTTTCCTTCCCAAGTGTAGGTTTTACCCCCTAACTCGCCCTCGAAAAATACAACAGGTAGGTGATTTTGGTTATTTTGAGGGGTATTTCCCGGTGCGTGATATTCGTCGGATAACTGAATATGTGCTAAATCTTGTGCTTTCACCGGCAGTCTTACTTCAATAAAATCGGTTGAATATATTTCTGCAATGGCTTGTGATGGATTAACCACCTGCCCTAAATCCACCATTTGTTTTAAAATTTTACCATCAAATGGTGCTTTTACTTGTGTCCTTTCAAGATTAAGTTCTGCTTTAGCTTGTCGAGCTTTTGATGCGTCATAAGAAGCCAACGCAGCAGCTACTTGTGGTTTTCTAAGTGCTAAGTCTCGTCCAGCCTCGCTACCAGGTTTAACATTCCAATCACGTTCTGCAACATCCGCTTGCGCCAATTCTTCTTTATATTTGACCCAAGCATCTGCAACGGTTGACTTAGCAACATCTACTTCTATTTGGTAATCGCGTGGGTCGATATAAAGTAAAATATCTCCCGCTTTGAACGATGAACCTGCACGAATATTATTAGCTACTTCAATAACACGCCCACTCACTTCAGACACTAACTGCGTTTGGGTTAATGGCTCAGCTGTTCCATAAGACTCAATCCAAACGGGATAATTAGACACTTTTAATTGCGCAGTTTCTACGGCTATTGAAGCAGGTGGCCCACCACCCCATTTTCGAACACTAGGTTTACTGGCGAACATCGCAGCAATAATTGAAAAAGCTATAATAAATATGACAATAGTGACAATCAAATGTACACCCCAAATAACAGGTTTATTAGACACTTCAAAGGCTTTCACCGTCTCTTTTGGTGAATTATTTTCGGTCATTTAACACTCACTTAAGTTATATCTGTAGGGTACTTGTTGGTAAATAGCGGCATCAATCGATGCGACTAATAAGTAATAAGCTCTATACGCTAAGTAGCCTTATTAAGTTTACTTTTAGGCTGAAATTATAGAATACAACCATTTAAATTACTATATGAAGTAATTCATCTCTTTATGGTTACGCTGAACAGAGTGAAATTACTATAGCTTTTCAAATATAGCGGTAATAATTCATTAGGTTTTTATGCTTTAACTAGCACTAAACTTTATATTCAAGCCAATGTATGGTGTTACCTATTAGAACATTACTTCCAGAGGCCACAATAGCAGCTTATACAACGACTCCGCTTGCCAGTAGGCAAATAATAGGTTCATTGTTGAGATTTTCGCCACCGCACATAGAATACTTTTCACTCACATCAGTTTTCAATGTTATTTTTTTTAGCTATTTCACACTGGTCATAATGCTTTTGCTCTTCTGCTGTTTCAGGCAGAAAAACACATGAAGTAAGACAAAAAATATAAAAAAAACAATAAATATAATTTAAAAATTCAAACGTAAAAACCTTTAAAAAATAACTGAGTAAATGTAATCTTACCTGTTTACCGTATTAATTTCAGATAGACTTTTTAATACCGTTTTACGTAATCGAGCAATAAACCCCTTGCTATAAGTACTTTCAATAAGATTTCGAACTTCTTCAGCTTTTTCTGGCTCAGCTTGATAACTTGATGACCATTCAATCAATGTTTTTCCGGGACCTCCTGATGTGAGTATGACCTTCGCAACATAATTAGAGATTGGCCAAGGCGACTCAAGCAAGCGGTAGGAAAAAGTCATATTGTCATCATCATGGGCTTCACAGCGCTCGACTATTTTGTCTAAATCGAACGCTATATGCCTTATCATACCAACACCTAAGCCTTCGACTTTTATGACTTTACCCGAAGCCCAAGCGTTAATATCACCAAAGTCACGAAGTAGTTGCCAAACATTATTTACATCAGAGGGTAACTCTTCATGCACTTGCACTTTATAAAATTTCATCAAAAATCACTCCAAATACAGTTATTTATATATAACATGCTAATTAATCATCCCTTTGAACATTGGTTTTCATACGAAAACTAATGTTCATTATTCAATTGTGCTTCCCACAAGGCGGCATACAATCCATTTTTTGCTAATAAAACAGAATGACTTCCTTCTTCTGCTATTGCACCATTGTCTATAAAAATTATTCTGTCTGCATCTACAATGGTCGACAATCTATGTGCAATAACCAGACTTGTTGAATGCTGCGAAATCTCTCTGAATGCAGCTAAAATTGCTTGTTCTGAATGGCTATCAAGTGATGATGTCGCTTCATCAAAAATGAGTATTGGGGGGTTCTTAATAATGGTTCTAGCAATAGCGACACGTTGTTTTTCACCACCACTTAATTTTAGCCCTCGCTCACCAACAACCGTTTTTACACCATCAGGTAGTAATTTTATAAATTCATCTAGATGGGCTAATTTAATCGCTTTATATACTTCATCATCACTCGCTGAAGTATTACCATAACGAACATTTTCAAAGATCGATTCATTAAAAAGTACAGTATCTTGTGGAACGACTCCAATAGCACGACGCAATGACTGTAATGTTACTTTTTTTATGTCTTGTCCATCGATACAAATTGAACCATCAGTAACATCGTAAAATCTAAATAACAATTTCATCAATGTCGACTTACCGTGACCGCTAGGACCTACTATGGCAACTTTTTCTCCTGCATTTACAGAAAAGCTAACATTACTGATAATTTGCCTTTTTTTGTTATAGCAAAAGTTAATATTATTAAAGTCTATTTTGCCACTCACAACCTTTAATTCTTCAGCATTTTGCGCATCGACTATTTTGGGTTTTATCGACATTAAGCTAAATAAGTGTTCTATATTGGCAAGTGAACCTTTAATTTCACGATAAACGAATCCTAAGAAATTTAAAGGTAAAAATATCTGCATAATGAACGCGTTAATAAGTACAAAATCACCCAGGGTCATTTCGCCTTGAGTCACGTTATAAGCGGCTAACATCATCATTGCGGTAATCGCAATGGCAATAATAAAGGCTTGTCCACCATTAAGGGCAAAAAGAGATAATCTGTTTTTACGTTTGGCCACTTCCCAAGCTTCTAGATCTTTATCATATCGATTAGCTTCAAAGTCTTCATTAGAGAAGTATTTTGTCGTTTCATAGTTAAGTAGAGAATCAATAGCATGATTATTGCTGCTTGAGTCAGCCTTATTGGCTTCCCTTATAAATTTTACACGCCAGTCAGTTGTTTTAACGGAAAAAGTAATATATCCCGCAATAGCAAGTAAGCTAATACCAGCAAAACCTATTGAGTAGTTGTATAATAAAACACCTATTACCATCGTGATTTCGAGGAGTGTAGGTACAATGTTAAATACCATAAAACGCATAAGAAAATTGATACCTGATGCACCACGTTCTATATCTCGCGCTAAGCCCCCTGTTCTTCTGTCTAAATGATATTCTAAATCTAATTTATGGAGGTGCTTAAAAACATTTAAACTAATTCTGCGGATAGATCTTTCTGTGACTCTACCAAAGAGCACATCTCTAATTTCACCAAAGACCACATTAGACAAACGCACTAAACCATAGGCTAAAACAAGTCCAACAGGCACAACCAACAAAGAGGCTTGGTCAAATTGTGAAGTATCAATACCATCGACAATATATTTAAGAATGAATGGCAGGCCCACACTCGCCACTTTCGCTAATATCATAAAGCCTACAGCAAAAAGTACTCGTTTTTTATATTCAATAAGGTAGGGGAAAATATCTTTGATAATATTCCAACTAAAATGATCAACTTCTACTTCGTTAATTCTGCTTGATCGCATGATTTTTTGTTACCGTTTTAATAGTTGAAAATAACGATTTGAGCATTATTTTTTTAAGAGTGAGTTTACATATATATGTGAAAATACACTTTGATTTTTCAGAATAATTTTAACACATGCCAATTGAAGGTGTAATTTTCAGGCGACAAGTAAAGATATTCACGCATTTAACATTAGATATCCTAATCTAAGTTAGCTAAACCTTAACGGTTTTAATGACTTAAAGCAATTAGGATAAATTAAGGTTTTGAGTACAAAAATCATCTTAAACATATATAAAAATGAGAGAGTTACAGCAATAGCGTGTACTAATGTTATTGCCATTATTTTTATAGTAGTTAAGATGAATGTTGCTTCCAATAATTCGAAGTGCCACAAACTTCAAATACAACCATTATAGGGGGAGACATAGCAAGCCATGCAGTAAATTCATTGGGTATTATTTCTGTATTAGAACGCACCTTTTCATTTATAGAAACACAAACTTGAATTACTTTTTTGCTAAATCAACGCTAACAATAGTATTTTTCATAAATATACTCCATTATTTAGTAGAACGACTAAAGTAGGTAATTGATAATCATCCGCGCATAAATAAACAATGCACCTTCCTTTCTGCTAGGTAGGTAGGTAGGTAGGTAGGTAGGTAGGTAGGTAGGTAGGTAGGTAGGTAATTATTGACTCAAAATATAAAGCAACATAGTATTTATCTTACTGATTAATCACTGATGATTTTAGCTAACTGTTGCCTGCTATATGCACGAATAGTTCACGAATTTTCAGATATTAAAGGAAATAATAAACGCTATGGTCGATTACACAGGTTGATATTGGCGGATAGGCCTTTAATTCTTTATCTACTTACCAAGGAAACACATGATTTCTCTTACTCTCAATGGCCAAGAACAATCGTTCGACGTTGAAGGCGATATGCCTCTACTCTGGTTGATTCGTGAAGAAGCTGGCCTTCGTGGCACTAAATTTGGTTGTGGCATCGCACAATGTGGTGCGTGCACGGTACATATTGACGGGCAAGCGGTTCGTTCTTGTGTTTTTCCTGCTATTGCAGCACAGGGTAGACAAGTAAATACAGTTGAAACTCTAGGTTCAAAAGACGTACCGCATACCTTGCAAATAGCGTGGCTTAAACATCAAGTTCCTCAGTGCGGTTATTGCCAATCAGGCATGATGATGGCCGCCGCAGCTTTATTAAAAAACACGCCAAATCCAACCAATGACGATATCGATGCTGCAATGACTAATATATGCCGTTGTGGCACTTACAGTCGAGTAAAAGCTGCCATACTGGATGCAGCAAAGGAGATGTCCTCATGAGTATGACTCGTCGAATGTTTGTTATTGGCGGCGCTGCAATTGGTGGAGGATTAGCGTTAGGTGTTATAGGTTTAGGTACGCACCTAGCACTTCACGATCGTTTGGCCGTTCAACGAGATGGCAACAGTAAAGATACCTTACTCAATTTGTGGATCCGTGTGAACAAGGACAATACCGTTACAGTGCTATCGCCTCATACCGAGATGGGTCAAGGTGCGGGCACAGGTTTAACCCAAATAGTTGCAGACGAACTTGATCTTAACTGGGATCAAATCAAACTTGAACTCGCTCCCCCTACTACGGAATTTTCAAATGGTGGTATATTCGAAGGTTTCGTTGGTGAAATGGTGGGTAAAGCACCTCCATGGGCTGAGCACATTGCCAGTAATGCTTTCAACCGTCTAGCCGACTTACTCAATATGCAAATGACAGGTGGTAGCGGTTCGATTCGTTTCACGGGCTGGCAAGTTATGCGTGAAGCCGCTGCTGCTGCTCGACAAATGCTCATTAATTCGGCAATCAGTAAACATGGCGCTAGCGCTAATACCACCACTGATTCAGGTTTTGTAGTTGATGGTAATAATCGCTGGAGTTACGGTGAACTGGTTGAGCACGCTGCAACTTTAGAGGTTCCGGAAAACTACACACATCGTGTACAAAGCGATCGTAAATTTATTGGTAAGGCTATGCCTCGCCATGATCTACCAGAAAAAGTATTCAACGAAACTCAATACGGTATTGACCGTCATGTTGAAGGTATGCGCTATGCAGCCATTGCTCACAGTGGTGTCTTTGGTGCCGATGTCGCAAGTATCGACAACCTCGTTGAAATTACGGCCATGCGGGGAGTTTTTGCTGTTGAAAAAATGGGTGAATCAGTTGCTGTTATTGCAGATAACCCATGGCGCGCTGAAAAAGCAGCTAAAGCTTTAAAGCTATCTGCAGTTCCTCATGAAAACAGTAATTTAAGTTCAGCCAGTATTGAGGCTTTTCAACGTAAGAGCCTACAAGGTGAGCTGAGTGATGCACATACGGTTGGCGATGTTACGTCCATAAACAGCAATTCAGGTGAAACTGTTGAAGCAGAATTTTGGGTACCTTATTTAGCACACGCCACCATGGAGCCCATGAATGCCAGTGCATGGATGGAGGATAACAAACTCCACGTCGCCGCAGGCGTACAGAATCCTTTATACGCGCGCGTTCATGCGGCAAAAATTGCTGAAATGGACGTTGATGACGTCGTTTTCCATGCCCATTCAATGGGTGGCGGTTTTGGACGTCGTGTCGGTTTTAGCATGAGCGGTGACAATCCAATAATGTGGATTGACGAAGTCGTTACTTTAGTGAAAAAACACAAATTCCCTATAAAGCTTACTTGGTCACGAGAAGCTGATACTAGACAAGATGTTTATAGACCAGCTGTGCTTGCTAGTTTCTCTGCACAGTTAGATGTTAATGGTAAGCCAAACTATTGGAAATCTGCAAGTTATGGCAGTGAAGGTGGCGCTCCAGCATCGATGACACCATACAATATAGACAATGTGCAAGTTCAATTTGCTAATCAACCTTCCCCAGTGCCTACTGGATTCTGGCGAAGTGTAGAAAACACTCAACACGCATTTTTTAACGAAAGTTTCATCGATATACTGGCCGAAAAAGCGCAGACAGATCCGATTGAATATCGACTATCTCTCCTAAGCAAAGATGATGATCACGCTAAATGTTTGAACGAAGTGGTTAAGCTTTGTAATTGGAAACATGGCGTTAGCACTGACGGAAAAGCTATGGGCGTTGCGGTACAGAAAAGCTTTGGCACTATGGTAGCCACTGTTGCTGAAGTTTCGCTACAAAATGACAAAGCGCGCGTTCATCGAGTTTGGATTGTTACCGACAGTGGCGTGGTCGTAAACCCCGATTCAGCAAAAGCGCAGGTTGAAGGTGGTATGTTGTTTGGATTAACGGCTGCATTATACGGACGATGTGATATTGAAAATGGTGGTGTTAAACAAAGTAATTTCCACGACTATCCCATCATAAAGATGGACGAAGCCCCTATTGTTCAAATAAAACTTCTACAAAGTGATAATGAACCCGGTGGATTTGGTGAAGTTGGTGTGCCAACCATCGCCCCAGCAGTTGCGAACGCACTAGCATTATTTGGTAAGCGTCCCACTCGTCTTCCTATTAATGCTTAGATGTCTACTTTAAATATGCGTTAGCGAACAGGTTAATGACCTAACCCGTTCGCTTTTTTAATTGCTCTTGTAAACACATTATTTTCTGATGATTTTCAAACACGGTTTCTGTATAGAAATAAATATGTCAGTGAATATCGTTAAATGGTTAAATCAGAGGTGACTTTTAAAATCAATTACGGCTGAACGGCCTCCAAAAATGTCTTTATTTTGGTAGTGCCATGCCATTTTTTTAACGATTTTATCCACTAAACGTAAACCTAATCCATAACCATAATCTGAGCCAATGTAATCGAGATTCCCTTCACATTGATTAATATTTTCAACAATAACATTACCTTCACTGCATTCAATCATTACTTTACCTTCAGCGGTATACTGGAAAGCATTACGAATTAAATTATTGAGGACTAAACGACAAGGCGTTTCAAACACTTTTATATGACTTGGCGATAACTTAAGCAGGACTTGGACCTTTTTGCTTTGCAATAAATATTGATTATCTTCAACAAGATTACTGATCATTAAATTTAAATCTATTTCTGTTAAAACTAAGGGTTGTCTATCCCTATTATCCGTTGCTTGCTCCTGACTAAGCCACAATAATGTTTCAGTAGTGTGTTGCATATTGAGCGCTGCTCTACTGATACGAGCTAAGGATTGTTGACCTTTATCTTGTTTATTTTCAGCCGCTAAGATACGCGTTAATAACTCGCTGTTACTTTTTACTACCGCAATGGGAGTTCTTAGTTCGTGGCTCGCATGACGTAAGAAATCTTGTTCTTTATCTAGGATAGTGCTCAGGCGAAGCAAAGCTTTTTTTTGTTGGTGGGCAATTGCAGTTAGTTCATAAAACTCAAAATCTGGCGTTACTTGGTCAACATTTTCAAGTGTTAAACTTTCAACCCAATCGCCCACTCGATAAAACGGTTTCAGGGTTTTATTTAATAATAACTGAACAGAAAAGTGCATGATCAATAAAAAAACTAACGCAATGGGCCATGTTAATTGAAACATTTTAGTAATGCCCATTTGGCTCAGTGCATCATATTCTTTGATATTGATTTTTCTGACTAAATAAAAAACGTTACCATCAAATAAGGGTTCAGCAACAATGAAAATTGCTTGCTCTGGTAATAAAATGAACGTTTCATCACTAAATAATCGAATGCTATCCATCGTCACTTTGCTAATATTTTCAAGTTCTGGAAATTTTTCTTTTATTATATTAGGGAGGCTTTTCCAGCCTAAATATCCTTTAAAGTGGAGTGTGTTAGGCAGTGGATGTTTTAAATTATTTCTATATTGAAGTGCAAAGTCATTACTTTCTAGATGAATGTCCTGAAAATTAGCTTCATCAAGCCCGTGAATAAAATAAAAATTAATCACCAAGGTGTAACTCAGCACAATGACCAGAGCAATGATACTTTGTACTTTCAATACATACCGACGAAGTGTTTGCGGCTGTTTTATACTATTGTTATTAAAATTAACCACAAAAAACTCACTCACTTTATCATTCACGGAAAACAAAACCTTGCCCAGCTACCGTTTGAATAAGCTTGTTTTGACTCTTATTATCAATCACCTGTCGTAATTTAAATAAATGTACTTTCAAACTATCGCTGTCAGGTAGTTCATCTCCCCAAATAGCCTTTAACAACTGCTCTTTTGAAACAACTTCTGGAGATTTTCTCATTAACACTTCAAGAATTTTCCAGCCTGTTGGTGAAAGTTGTAAAACGCATCCATCGCGCTCTACTGTTTTAGCACTAAAATCAACATCAACACCATGCAGAAAAAGTTTATTCACTAAACCATTTCGTCTATTCGCTAAGACATGGATACGCGCAATAAGTTCTAACATCTCAAATGGCTTAACCATATAATCATCAGACCCTACAGCAAACCCCGCAAGCTTATCGTCTAAGGTTTCACGCGCGGTCAACATCAACACCGGAATGTTAATCCCCTGCTCTCTCATATTTTTACATACGGTTAAGCCATCCATACGCGGTAAATTCACATCAAGAATGACTACATCGTAATGTTGTTGATTGATAAACTGCAAGCCTGCAATACCATTGGCGGCATGGTCACAACATATCTTTTCTAAATCAAGGTAATCAACAATTGTTGCAGCTAAATCAAGATCATCTTCTACAAGTAAAACTTGATAGTTCATCGACTTATCTTAAAGAAACTAGCATATAATACGGGAACAACGGCTAGGGTTAAAATCGTACCTACGCCTAAACCAAAAGCCAATACCGTTGCCATACCATAGAACATTGACATAGGGTCTATCAACAAAGGAAGTAAGCCCATGATAGTGGTAACAGTAGTCATAGCAATAGGGCGTAAACGGGTTAAACAAGAATTAACAATCGCTTGGTAATCACTTTCCGCCGTTGAGCGTTCAATTTCGATACGGTCAATTAATACAATCGCATTATTAATGATAATACCTGCCAAACTATAAATACCTAACGACACCATAAAGCCAAAAGGTGCGCTCATAACCAATAACCCGATAATAGTACCAATAAGAGATAAAGGGATCGTGAGTACAATAATTAATGCCCTACGGAACGAATTAAACTGCATAACCAATAATATTAGCACTAAACCAATAACCATTGGCATACTCGCACCAAGCGCTTGTTGAGCTTCTTTAGACTGAACAATAACGCCATCATACTCAATCAGGTGATTTACCGGTAAATCTAACTTCAGAGCTTCGATGTCCGCATCAATAATCACTTTTAAATCTTCGGCTGTCATCTCAGTATTACTGGCTTCAATAGTAATAGTGGTGAACATGTTTTCGCGTTGAATTTTTGAATATTGATTAACCGGAATAAAATCAGCCACTTGAAATAAGGGTACTGATGTTCCCGATTGACTCGAGAAGATTGAAACAGTGCGAAGGCGATCTAAATTAAAGCGTTCTTCTTCATCGGCACGAAAAACAACAGGAACAATATCATCACCTTCTCGATACTCAGTTACATTAGCACCACTAAAATATCCTTGTAATGCACTCGCTACATCAGAAGACGTAACACCGGCACGACGCGCACGATGTTGATCAATTTTAACCTGCATTTTAACAATACGATTTTCCCAGTCGGTACGAACATTTTTGGTATACGGGACCGCTTGTAATACCGCCATAATCTCTTTAGCTTTTTTATATAAAATGTCTTTATCCGGACCTTTTACTTGAATACTAATAGAGCTTGAATCTGAAGGGCCAGCAAACATACGCTTAACACGGCCCGAAACATTAGGGAAAGTTTCAATAATTTCGTTATGTAATTTATTCACAAAAGGATTGAGTGCTGTGCCTTCTTTAACATTAATGACCACAAAACCTTTGTTATCTGTTGGATCTTCAGGATTAAGTGTCAAGACAAAACGTGGTCCATTAAAACCAGAATAACCAGAGTAGTTAGTAATCTCAGGAAAACGTTCTCTATCGTCTAACCATTTGAATACATCATGCATTTGGCGGTTAGTTTCTCTCGACGACGTACCGTTTGGTAAGTCAATATACATCACAACTTGTGTACGGTCAGAATCTGGAAAGAATTGCTTTTTAAGTAAACCAAATCCACTCAATGAAATCACTAAAGTGATCACCATCATTATCATAAAAATGGCTTTATGGCTTAACACCCAATGTAAGAAGGTTTCATAAACTTTATAGAATTTAGTCGATTTATTTTTCGATTTATTTTTCGGTTTATTTTGAGGTTCCCCTTGTTGATCACCTTTCTCAATCTCTGCATTATTGTCAGCTTTAATAAAAAAATAACAAAGTGTTGGTGTAACACATAAAGCTAATACCCAGCTGGTCATTAAGGTAATTAAAATAACGAGTGATACAGAACGCGTAAATTCTCCGGCAACATGTTCAGCGAGCATTAACGGTAAGAAAAATAAAATGGTCGTTACTGATGAACTAAGCAATGGCATCGCAAGTTCTTTACCACCTTGGCACATCGCATCAAAGCGATCTATTCCTTGCTCAATTCTCCGTTTGAAATCCTCGGCAATAACGATGCCATTATCGACAAGTAAACCCAGCGCAATAATAAGTGTCGCAAGACTCATTTTCTCTAAAGCCATGCCAGTAAACTTCATAATAGCCAAAGTCGTTAACATAACAAAAGGTACAATTGACCCAACAATTAAACCTGTACGTAAACCTAAGAAGTAAATAACAACCAGTAATACAATGACTAAAGTTTGTATTACATTGATAGATACGCCTTCAATCGCCTTCTTAACTTGATCCGCTTGATAAGTCGCAATATTAATTTTGTAGCCAATAGGCAAAGTATTTTCAATATTAGTGACCATCGTTTTAACTCTTGGCGCATATTCCAACAAGTTATATTGTTCAAGCATTGAAACAGCAAACATAATGGCAGGTTTACCATTGAAGTATGCCGGCTTGTCTGGCGGATCTATGTATCCGCGACGCAACCTGACAATATCTTTTAGCGCAATGGTATCGTCAGTCCCCGTAATAGTAATATGCGTATTGCCTATTTCATCAAGAGAAGAAAAGTTACCGGTTGGTTCCACGACGATTGAACGTAAACCAGTATCAATTTGCCCACCTGGGCTAATGATATTTTGATTTTGCAATTCACTGATGATACTTCTTGGAGAAATACCTAGTTGAGCAAGTTTAGCGGTTTTAACTTCAAGGTATATTCGCTCAGCTTGAACGCCAAGAATATCTACTTTTTTAGTCCCTGAGACACTGTATAAATTATCGCGAATATGTTTAGAAATATCATGCATTTCGCCTAAGTTAAAACCATCAGCCGTTAATGCCAAGGTAACAACTGAAACATCACCAAACGAATCATTAACAAAAGGTGCTCGCGTGCCCTCAGGTAAATTAACTTGAGCTTGTTTAACTTTATTACGTAAATCTTGCCAAATATTATCAAGATTAAAGTAACGATCATAAATCTCAACATGGATAACAGATTGCCCTGTCATAGAGGTAGAGGTCAGTTTTTCAACTTCAGGTATTTTTCTTATTTCTTTTTCAATAGCGCGAGTAATTAATTGTTCAACGCGCTCTGGTGCCATGCCGGGGTAAGAAGTAGTAACAATAGCTTGGCGAATGGTGATCGTTGGATTTTCTTGTGCTGGTAAAGTAAGGTAAGCAAAAACACCATTGATCAACAATAATGCGAGCACCATTAAAATAGACTTTCGGTAAGTAAAAGCAATTTTAGTTAAATTCATAGTAAGTCTCTAAGTTTATAGTCATACGATGACGACATTAATTAAAACGCTTTATGTGTTTATCAAGTAACTTAACCGATTGACCGTCACGTAGAAATGAGACTCCTGCAATAGCAATAATTTCACCTGCTTTTAAACCAACAGAAACGAATACTTCATTGTTTAAAATACTTTCGGTTTGCACCAGACGTTTTTCCAATATTTGTTTTTCAACATTATAAACAAATACATAAACTTTTTGTCCTTCACCTGAAGCTAAAGCTGATATGGGTAGACGAAACGCTTTACCCTTGAAACCTGTTCTCCCGACACCTTGAAAGGTAAAGTTAACTTCCGCCGTCATACCCGCACGTAAATTTTTAAGTTCAGAGTTAATTAAAATAGTGACAGGAAATGCATTAGCGGTTGCTGCACGCGAACTAATTTCAGAGAGAGTGCCTTTACTGTTTAACCCCGGAAAAGCCGGATAATGAATATCAATTTGACTGCCTTTAGATAAGTTTCTAATAAGCGTTTCAGGCACCATCACTTGAACTTCTAATCCATCATCACCTTCGATTTGAAAAATAGCTTGTCCGGGAGAAACTTGCATTGATGGTTCACTGAGGCGCTTCGTTATTTTTCCTTCATAAGGCGCTTTCAAGATTGAATCGCTTAAGTCTTTATTAGCAATATCAAGTTGAGTTTTCGTTATATTTACTGCGCTAGTGGCTGAATCAAAAGACGCTTTGGCATTATCAAAGCCAGACTTAGACACGAGTCCTTTCGACGATAGCTCTGCATAACGTTTATATTCATTTTCAGCTTCAGAGAGTGCCGCATAGCTTTTTTGTAAGTTCGCTTCTGCTGATTGGCGACTCAAATTAAAGTTACGTTGATCTAAACGTGCAAGAGGATCTCCACGTTTAACGTCATCACCGAGCTTTACTTTTATCCATTCAATTTTACCACCCACTTCAAAACTTAAATTAGCTTCTTCAACAGGAAAAATAGTGCCTGATAAGCGACGAACCTGATCAAAGGAAGATTGCTTAACTTCTTGCCATGCAATAGGACGAACAACCTCTTTAAAAGGTTCTTCTTCTTTTGTGCAACCTGAAAGTAAAGTAACAACAGAAAAGGCTAATAAAAATAAACGCATACAAGAGCTCCATGAAATTTTTAAATAATAACTAAATTATAACGACTTTACAGTTAACGATAGGTTAATAAAAAATACCATTAAATAAGTAAAAAGTGTCCATAGTATAATCTTTCTCCGACTAAAGATTCTAGCTCAGCACTGCTGGGAAATTTGGACCAGTTTTTATTGTTTTCTGCAACAACTTCTTCATTTAGCCAAACAAGCTGCCAACAAATCTCTTCGGCATTATCGGTTTTACGTAAAATATGATGTGATATGAGCACTTCCCTTTCATTATTCATTTCTTTGAACAATAACTCACTTAATTCAATGACTCTTTTTTGATTTTCTTTAATGACGGAAAATACGGCAAATTCACTACAATGTGGCATTTAACTTCAACTTTATATGTTAAGTAATATCAATCGTGATTATAATCCTGAATGTTCTTTAAACATACAAATACTCAATAAGAAAAATAATATCTATGGACCTTTTCCTACTCAAAAAAATTATCAGCGCGTTAATCATGCCATTAAGTATCATTATAATACTGCTCATATTAGCGATTGTTTTTTATCATTATAAAAAGCGCTTCAGTTATGCTTGTTTAATCATAGCAACCCTATTATTAACACTGGGGTCATTTCGCCCCTTTGCTAATTTGGTGATGGCGCCTATTGAAAATGAGCATTTAGCGTTTACACGTTCAAGCAAACCTGTTGATTATATTATTATTCTAGGTTGTAAGCACATTACAGATCCACAACTTCCCGCGACGAGCGAATTAGGTATTTGTTCATTACAACGACTCGTTGAGGCCATACGTATTTTTCGACTTCACCCTGAAGCACAGTTAATAACTTCAGGGTATGCAGTGCATGACGAAACGAGTAATGCCGAAAAAGTAAAAGAAGCTGCAATGTTACTTGGCGTAGCTGAGAGAAAAGTAATAGTTGAAAGTTTCCCACAAGACACTGAAGAAGAAGCTGAATTAATAGCCCCCAGAGTTAAGGGTAAAAATGTTGTATTAGTCACAAATTCAGATCACATGCCTAGAGCAATAAAATACTTTCAACAACAAGGTATCAATCCTATTGCAGCGCCTGCAGGAAAATGGACGAAAGGTATGAACAAAGATAAATATTGGACTGATTATCTACTTAAACCAGGGGCACTAGAACAAACCACTCATGCATGGTATGAAACTCTGGGTCGTATTGTTCAGTGGATAAAGCGTTAGTATTTCTGTTTCTAATGCTAAAAGGTTTTCATTTAATTTTATTATCAATGTCAATATTAAGACGTCATCCTAATATTTTATAAGGATGACGTTAAGGTAGGCTTACAATGAGTTTAGCATTTCAGTTAATACTTACTATGCTGGATTATCAATATCGATAAAAATACTTGTTATCGATAATTCGTCTTCAAAATGTTTGGCTAACGCTTTTGCGCCGTAGCGTTCAGTTGCATGGTGACCCGCAGCATAAAAGTGAATATCCATTTCTCTAGCAAAATGTGTTGTTTGCTCTGAAACTTCACCACTAATAAAAGCGTCAATCCCCTGCTCAGCTGCAAGTTCAATATAATTTTGCCCTCCACCACTACACCAAGCTACGGTCTTTATTTTTTTATTGGATGGTGGTGAGATATGTAAGCAATTTCTCGATAATTGTTGAGTAATACGCGTGCTTAATTCATCACCAGAAATATGGTGCGAAAACTCACCTCGAACAGCTACACTCAAAGGGTTCCCTAGCTCTAATGGTTGCACATCATTTATTTCAAATAATTGGGCAAGTTGAGCGTTATTGCCTAATTCTGGGTGTATGTCTAGTGGTAAATGATAAGCAAACAAACTGATATTATTATCTATTAATGCTTTTATACGTTGATACTTCATTCCACGAATAACATATGATTCATTTTTCCAAAAAAAACCATGATGCACCACTAAAGCATCGGCCTTTTCATGAATCGCTTTTTCAATGAGCGCTTGTGTCGCCGTCACACCCGTTACTATTTTATGAATTTCATCACTGCCTTGAACTTGTAAGCCATTTGGACAAAAATCTTTAATTTGTTCAGGTTTTAGCAAGGCATTTAGGTGTATCTCTAAATCGTTACGATGGATCATTTCTGCATTCTCTTTATTCAAGGATTTAAAAGTTATTTAATTTTATGTGATGAATTCATGCTTGGTACTTCTACCTGATTGAATTTCGGTCTTATTTTCCATTTAGGTTTTATAGGCGTTAATGGATGCACACGCTTTTTCGCTACCAAAATATATATAGATCCTAAGTTTGGTAAGAACTCACTCGCTATTTCTTGCCAATACTTAGCGACTTTACCTAGGTTTAGCTTTCCTGATAAAGAAGAGTGTAAAATCTTTTCGTCAACTAAAATTTCATACCCCATTAAATGCAGCCAATCTTTGACTCGCATCGCAGAAAAAAAGCGTTCATCCCACGGCGTGGTATTTTTACGATAGGGAATAAATTGATTTAAACCCGCTAAACTAAAAGGGTTAAATCCCGTAATAATTAAATAACCGTTTGGGATTACCACACGGTTTGCTTCACGCACAACGTGGTGTGGGTCAAGAGAAAACTCTAAAGCATGGCTTAACAAGCATACATCAATGCTATGCTCTAAAAACGGTAAGTCATCAATATCAGCAATAATATCGCCTGCTGTTTTTCGCTCTACCAAATTCATTTTATGTTTGATAGTGCAGCCTGAGCTGTCAATATACCCACTAAGTGCACCAATTTTTAATAAGTGATAACCAAAAAATTTCGGCCACCAAGGTGCTAAGACTTGATCAATTCCTTCAACAATTGCGTTACCGTTTGGTAAAGCTTGCCAAGATTTTGGATAATGGGGTTGACGATAGCCTAATGCAGGTTTCATAATTTTTTACATACGCCTTTTCAGCTCATTTACAGGTATACTGTTTACTCTACCTTTATTGAGGACGATTTAACGTGCAAAGTCAAACACTAAAGCCAATTTTAGTTACAGCCATTCCCGCATTTACTGACAATTATTTTTGGGCAATAACCTCATCCAATTTAAATACAGATAATGGAAACACGCTAAAACACGTTGCACTGGTTGATCCCGGTGATGCTGGCCCCTGCATTAAGTATTTGGAAGAGAGTAATTTACAGCTTTGCGCTATTTTAATCACTCATCATCATGCTGATCATACCGGGGGGATTGCTGAATTAAAGCGTTACTGTCAAAGCAAAAATTGGCAAATAAACGTTTATGCTCCTGAAAATAAAAAAATTGCACATGTTGATGTGCGTGTAAAAGACAAGCAAATTATCGAAATCACAGCACTTGACATGTCTTTTGAGGTAATTGACCTCGCTGGGCATACCTTAGATCATGTTGGTTATTATTCAAACGATGCTGTTTTTTGTGGTGATACTTTATTTTCTGGTGGATGTGGCCGAATATTTGAAGGTACACCCGAACAAATGTTAACGGCTTTAACGCGTTTAACTGACTTACCAGACAGAACACAGGTGTATTGCGCTCACGAATACACCTTAGCCAATTTAACTTTTGCCCTTGCCGTAGAGCCTAATAATGCTGAACTTGTTCACTATTACAATCAAGTAATAGAGCGCCGAGAAAAAAATATATCAACGATCCCTACATCAATTTCACTTGAGAAAAAAATCAACCCCTTTCTTCGTTGTGATCAACAAGAAATCATTGATAGTGCAGCTGGTTTTAGTGGAGGAAAAGCAAATAACACCTTAGCAACATTTACGACTATTAGGCAGTGGATAAATAACTTTTAAGTTGGGCTTTTTATTATCATCAAACAAGCCGCGCTTGAATAAAAGAGCTAAATAAGTGAAACTAACCACAAGTAAAACAATATAGTATATACATGAACTATTTCATAAAAAAATCAAACGAATCACTTTCTAAAAAGCATTTTTTTTCAAAAGCTTTCCCACTTTCACTCTCTATTTCTGCCGCCATGATCTTAATGGGTTGCCAAGTAACCTCAGTGCAAAATAATAACCAAGACAAAGCTACAAGTGCTCAAGATCAAAATATAGCCAGCGCCGCTGAAATTAATCAAGCAATATTAACAGATGAAACTATCAATATTATTCATCCTGTTGCTGATGTTGATTTCACCTTAACTGATCCGAAAATAGTTGATGATATTTATGTTTCTGATGATATTTGGCAACGTATTCGTACTAAGTTCACTTTTGAAATTCCTGATGACAGACGCGTAGCTGTTCAGCGTAACTGGTTTGTAAAAAATCCTGAATATCTAGATCGTGTCGCTAAACGTTCTGAACCCTTCATATTTTATATTGTGGAAGAACTTGAAAAAAATAATATTCCCTTAGAGATAGCACTTTTACCTATTGTTGAAAGTGCTTTTGACCCTTTTGCATACTCTCATGGCCGCGCATCAGGCATGTGGCAATTTATTCCTGCTACAGGCAAACGTTTTGGCATGAAACAGAACTGGTGGTACGACGGACGACGTGATGTCATTGCGTCAACACAAGGTGCTATTAAATATTTAAAATATTTAAACAAATTTTTTGATGGTGATTGGTTATTAGCACTTGCTGCCTATAATTCTGGTGAAGGTCGTGTGAAACGCGCGATGAAAAAGAATGCCCGTAAAAGCTTACCTACAGATTTTTGGTCTTTAGATTTACCTAAAGAAACTAGAGCTTATGTACCAAAACTACTCGCTTTAGCCGACGTAATAAAACGTGCTGACGATTTTAATATCAAACTTTATGAAATTGAAAACAAGAGCCAGATCACAAATATTAATATTGAGTCTCAGCTTGATTTGGCAAAAGCAGCTAAATTAGCTGATTTATCATTAGCTGAACTACAGCGTTTAAATCCAGGTTTTAATCGTTGGGCAACAGACCCCGATGGTCCACATAATTTATTAATACCTAACCACAAAGTTGCTGACTTTGAAAAGAAACTTGATAAACTTCCTCAAAAAGAACGTTTAGCATGGCAGCGTTATAAAATTAAAAATGGGGATAACTTAGGTGAAATCGCTCACGAATTTAATACTGATATTAGACTAATAAAGCAAATCAATAATATCAAAGGGACGCAAATTCGTGCAGGAAAACATTTATTAATTCCTGTGGCAGCGCAGTCACTCGACAGTTATGTACTTTCACAACAGCAACGCTTAGAAACCACCCAAAATCGTCAGCGCAAAGGAGACAAAACATCTCATACCGTGAAATCAGGTGATACCTTATGGGATATTGGACAGCTATATAAAGTAAGCAGTCGAAGTATCGCAAAATGGAACGGCATGGCGCCCCGTGATGTTTTAAAACTTGGACGAGAATTAGTCATATGGGAAAAAGGTAAAGTCACAAAAACGAGCTTAACGCCAGCATACCAGCCTGTTGAGCAGGCGATTATGCGTAATATTACGTACAAAGTGAGATCTGGCGATTCTTTTGCACGTATCGCTGACAAATTTAATGTATCAATTCGTGACATTGAACGCTGGAACAGTTTAAACCGCAAAAAGTATTTACAACCTGGCCAAATGATAAAACTTTCAGTTGATGTGACGAATAGCATTTAGTTCATCATAGGAACGCTTTAACAAAGCGCTACGGGCTTCAATCTGTAGCGCTTTTTTATATCAAAAATACACGCTTATAACCATTTAGATGCTATTGAGAACAAATAGGACTTGATAATTATTTTATAACTGGCAAAGTGTGTCTCGATGTATAAATATTTCAACCAATACATCCCTCACAATTTGTTAATAATTTAAAGGAGTAGCGCTTCAATGTGTTCGATCTTTGGTATATTAGATATAAAAACAGGTGCAGACGCACTTCGTCCGAAAGCTTTAGAATATTCTCGTTTATTACGTCATCGTGGTCCAGACTGGTCAGGTATCTACAGTAGCGCGCATGCAATTTTAGTGCATGAACGTTTATCCATTGTAGACACTGAGCACGGTGCTCAGCCGTTATATAGCGAAGACAAGAAAAACATTCTCGCCGTAAATGGTGAAATTTATAACCATAAAACTCTCGCAGCAAACCTAAATGTAGATTACCAATTTAAAACGGGTTCAGATTGCGAAGTTATTTTACCTTTGTATGAAGAGTTTGGTGTAGATTTTGTTGATAAACTACAAGGCATGTTTGCTTTTTGTTTATACAACGAAACAGATAACTCTTACCTTATTGCACGCGATCATATGGGTATAATCCCGCTTTACACTGGCTATGATGATGAAGGTAACTTTTATGTTGCCTCTGAAATGAAAGCATTGATGCCTATTTGTAAAACAGTCAGTGAATTTCCTCCAGGTCATATTTTTGATAGCCGTGTTGGCGAACTGCAACAATACTATAAACGTAACTGGCAGAAATATTCAGCAATTAAAGATAATACCACCAGCAAAACAAAAATTCGTGAAGCGTTAGAAGAATCAGTTAAAAGCCATTTAATGACTGATGTACCTTACGGTGTATTATTGTCGGGTGGCTTAGACTCATCGTTAATTTCAGCTATCACACAAAAATTTGCTGCTCGTCGTATTGAAGATAATGATTTAGCTGAAGCTTGGTGGCCAAAGGTTCATTCATTTGCCTGTGGCCTTGAAGGCTCTCCAGATTTGATTGCCGCTAAAACAGTAGCAGAAAGTATTGGTACGATTCATCACAGCGTTGTCTTCACAGAACAAGAAGGTATTGATGCCCTTCAAGAAGTTATTTACCACTTAGAGACTTATGATGTAACCACTATTCGTGCATCTACCCCTATGTATTTAATGGCGCGTAAAATTAAAGCGATGGGTATTAAGATGGTACTTTCTGGTGAAGGAGCTGACGAACTTTTTGGTGGATACTTATATTTCCATAAAGCACCTAATGCACAAGAGTTTCATGAAGAACTTAACCGTAAGCTAGACAGATTACATAAGTTTGATTGCTTACGTGCTAACAAATCAATGTCGGCTTGGGGTATTGAAGCTCGCGTACCATTTTTAGATAAAAACTTTATGGATGTTGCCATGCGCATCAACCCTGAAGATAAAATGTGTGGTAACGGTAAAATGGAGAAAGCCATTTTACGTGAGTCTTTTGAAGGTTATTTACCAAAAGAGATATTATGGCGTCAAAAAGAGCAATTCTCCGATGGTGTTGGTTATTCATGGATTGATGGCTTAAAAACACATGTTGAATCTCAAGTTACAAATCAACAACTTGAAAGTGCTAGCTTTAGATTTCCGGTGAATACGCCAGACAGTAAAGAAGCGTATTTCTACCGTTCTATATTTGAAGATAAATTCCCAGTATCTTCAGCCGCAGACTGTGTTATTGGAGGTAAATCTGTAGCCTGTAGTACGCAAGAAGCATTAGCATGGGATGAAAGCTTCCAAAACAATGCTGACCCTTCTGGTAGGGCAGTATTGAGTGTTCACAACGAAAGTTACTAACTTTTATTCTGAATAATACTAACGTTAAAAAATAAAAAACCGATAAGGAATCCTTATCGGTTTTTTTATGTTCAGGATGAACGGTATGTCATGGTGCATGGATGGCAAAGAATGACGATGGCTAAAATTCTTCCATCAAATTAAAATAATCAGATTAAATTGGATACATGAAAAAATAATTGTGTAGAATAACAAATAGATGAAAATGATAAAAATAGTGTAAACAGGAAAATATTTTGACCAAGCAAATTGATCACAACATGCCAAGTATTACACCTGATAAAGATCAGGTTGAAGCATTTAAAAAGACACGCACTTACTCTTCAATACCACCAAGTTCTGCTGAAAACTATTCTGCCAAACCTAGAACTCAAGTTCAGGAAGAGCAAAAACCAGCTTCATCATCAATGTTATCTAAACTTTCGACTTTATTGATCTATGTGTTAATTGGCGGTGCCGGTTACTGGGCCTATCAACAGAACATTAAAACGAATGCAATTATAAACTCAGCTGAGCAACGTATTGCTAGTTTAGAGCACCAACTTTCTGCTACCGGTGAAGAAATGGGTGAATCTGCAATAGAGATGAAAGTCCGTATAGAAACGCTCGGCAAGACAAGTGACAAACTATGGGAAGAAATGGATAAACTTTGGGCTTCAGCTTGGAGAAAAAACCAATCTCAGATAAAATCCTTACAAAAAAGCAGCAAATCATTAACCAATTTATCTTCAACACAGCGTAAAGAAGTCACCTCGACTTTAGCATCAATTAAAGAGATAAATGATAAACAAATATCAACAGAATACTCAATTGATGCTTTAAAAGAACAATTAAAATCATCAGAAAATCTAATTGATCAAATCAAGAAGTTATCTTTAGAGTTATCTGCCATTGAATCAAATTCACAAGGTAGAGATACACAACAAATTTCGCTTGCGAGTCGAGTAACAAAACTCAGTTCACAAAACAAACAATTATCGTCACAAATAAATAATTTAGAAACTAAATTAGCTCAAGCATTAAAAAACATTCCCGCTAAAACAGCACCACCTCCTGTTGAAGGGTCTGTAAATTAATAGGGGTTAAAAGACAGTAGGTTAATTCATAATAGCTAACCTACTCTTTTAGATTTTGTTTATCCGTTAACAAACTTAAATTGGCTTTCCAATTCACTTACTCCCAAACCACTTTTCTTCTTAACTTTTATTTGAACGGGTATACGTTCTTTTAGTGTATCAACATGACTAATCACACCTATCATCTTACCACTCGCATTTAAGCTATCTAAAGCATCAAGTGCTATTTCAAGCGTATCGTTATCAAGCGTACCAAAACCTTCATCAAGGAAAAGAGAATCAATACTGGTTTTAGCACTCACTAAATCAGACAACGCTAACGCCAACGCTAAGCTCACTAAGAAGCTTTCACCTCCCGAAAGTGTCTTGGTGTCTCGCACGCTGTCTGCTTGCCACGTATCAAGTACCTCAAGTGTCAATGCTTCTGATTGCTGGCACTTGAGTTGATAACGGGCATGTAAACGCTCAAGCTGTTGATTAGCCAAATACACTAAATGCGCCAATGTTAAACCTTGGGCAAACTTTCTAAATTTAGCGCCATCCGCTGATCCAATCAAACCATTTAAATGCGCTAAATCATCTACACCTATTTGCAGTTCGGTTATTTGTTCTAAGAGGCCTTTTTGCTGTTCTCGTTGAGTTTGGTCATGCGTTAATGTTTGACTTAGCTGACCTTGTTTTATTTGTTCTTGCTTCAATTGCTCTTTAAACGCGGATAAATTCGCATCTATAATCAGCGGTTTAAAGTCTGTAATACCAGACTGTTCTATCAACTCTTGCTCAACAGTTAATTGCTCCTGTTGTTTCTGATATTGTTCAAGTAATGTTTGTGCACGCTGTTTTTCAATGGTTATTTCATCAAGAAACTGTTGAATTTTTAATTGTTGATCAACCGGTAGTAAAGCATTAGTAAAGTCAACTTCTGTTGAAAAGTCACTATCTGATAACGCGGTGTTCCAAGCTAAAGTCAGTAATTCAACGTCTTCATTAATCTTTGTTAATTGTTGTTGAGCACTCATCAAGATACCTTGCTTATGCTGGTGCGTTTCCATACATTGTTGAAAAGTAATCTGTAACTTCTCAAGTTCATCATCTATGGCTTTTCGACTTGCTGCAATTTCAGCTCTAATTTGGTTAATATTTTTCTTTTCAAAAAGGCTAAAGCGTTGCTGCTGAGTTTGCTGAAGTTCGGTATTAAATTGTTGCTGCACCCTACTGACATTTTCATACTCTTCACTCAGCTGTTGATCATGTATTTGCGCAACCGCTAACTTTTGCTTTAATTCAGTTAATAACTGCAAACACTGCTCTTGTTCCTGAAGGTAGAATTGGTATTGTTTTACCTGATTGTTTTTTTCGGTAAACCAAGTGGAGAATACATCTTTACTCGGGAGAAACTGATTGTTATTGCTAAATAGCTTTCTTGACAAAACGTCTGTATTTTCAGATAAAAATTGATGTTCAATAGAGTCAATATCTGCTTTAAAGGTAATAAAACCTTCTGATTTAACTTGTTCTTTTTGCGATAGAAGTACGGTTAACTGTTGTAAACTGTTTTGAATATTACCTTCATTATTTAATAACAACTGCAACTGATTTTGACCATTTAATTTTTCTTTTTCAATCGTTATTAGTTGCTGCTGACATTCTTGTAAGCGTTGTTCTGCCTGTTGGAGTTTTCCGTTTGTTTTAAGAAGGTACTCTAACAATTGTTCTCTTTCTTCAATAAAAGTTTCAATTGTGGATAAATCGCCTAACTGACAAGCTAAACCAAGTGGCTGGGCAGATAATTGCCATCGGCTCAATAAATGTTGTTGCTCTTGGGTTTTTTCCAGTAATACCTTATCAGTAACATCAAGTTCCGCTTTCAAACGAGATTGAATCTCCGCTTGAGCTTTTCCTTGACGTTCTAATTGTTGAAGTTGATGCGTTAACTGATCAAATCGTTGTTGATGCTCTGACGCCTGAGCATTTTCTAACTTTGAATATTCTTCAATTGCTGGATGCTCAACTGAACCACATAATGGACAAGCTTTTTCATGTTCAAGGTTTCTGCGATGCTCACTTAACGATAGAATGGTTTTTTGCTGATCTAAAATGAGCAAAACATCATCGCGAGTTAACTGTAAATCACGATATTGTGATCTTAACTGAATGACTTCATTTGACACTATTTTATATTGATGGTTTTTCTCAGATATCGTTGTTTGGTAGTTCAATGCTTCATTGGTTAGAAAGGAGAAACGACGAGCGCTTTCTCTAATGGTAATTTGCTGAGTAACTTGCTCCTGACGTAGCTGTATATCTAGCTGTAGGGCTTCTTCGTTAACGACAGAAGCACTTGCTAAAATCACTTGTTTTTCCTGTTGAACTTGGTCAAGTTGAGCAATAAGTCTATTGTTGTTTTGTTGTTGATGCTGAAGTGTTTTTTGCTGTTCTAATCGTTGCTGATGCAATTGTTCTTGCTGTAAATACAGACCTTTTTGATCAACAGTAATCTGCGCTATTTCATGCTCAATAGAAGACAACTGCTGATATTGATTTTGCCATAAAGGCAACTTCTCAGGTAGATTGTTTAAGCCTTTATTTTGACTGATAAAAATTTCATTTTCTGTGATTTTCGTTTGGTGCTGTTGTTGCTCTTTCAGTAAATTATCACCATTGTCTTTCGATAATTTTTGTCGGTCAATTAACGATATTAATTTATTTGCTGATTCTTTTTCTTGTTTTGTCAGATGAATGATTTGATTATCGAGTGGGATGATTGTTTCAATCATCAAATTTTCTATTTTTTCATCAGCTAATTTTTTAATAACTTGTTTTTCAGCTAATTCATCATATGACTTTTTAGCAACAAGTGATTGTTCTTCAACATTATTACAAGTAACTAACAGTTCATTATTACTGATAACAAGTGATTTTTTTAACTGTTTTTTATTTTCATAATCTTCAAAAGTAGGCCTTAACTTTTCAGCAGGAATAGACAACGATAATTTCGTTAAGTCACTTTTAGCGTCTAATTCTTTTTGAGATACCAGCCGCAACTGGTTATTAGCCAATTCAATACTTGCTTGATTTTCAATTGATTTTTGTTGCCATGTTTGTGCTTTTTGCCATAAATCACATGTTGACGCTAATTTCTGCTCATTTTCAATGAGATGATCAAGCTGCAGCGTTAATGAGGTTAATTCCTCTGCCGATAATATGACGGTACCTTGGCTTTGTGCTTGTAGTATTTTCAAGTCATTACTGGCATTTTTATGATTCTGATAGACTTGCTGTGAGACTTGCCCGTATATTTCAGTACCCGTTAACTCTTCTAAGAGTTCAGCTCTTTCATTACTGGGTGCATTTAAAAAAGCAGCAAATTGCCCTTGCGACAACATCATCGACTTGGTAAAGCGTGAAAAATCTAAGCCCGTCAAACTCGCTATTTCAGTGCGAACTTGAGAAACTTTAGTTGCGATTATCTGATCATTCTCATCTGGTAAGGTTGAAATCTCTGCGAGTTCGGCAATAGGTTTTTGAAGATTCCCTTCAACACTATTTTTAGCGCGGCGTTGACTCCAAAATGCTCGATAAGCTTTCCCTTTAACTTCAAATTCAACTTCGGCTAAACAACTGGACGTATGCCGAGTCATTAACTGATTTTGCTTATCAGAAACATTCAAACGTGGTGTTTGATGATAGAGCGCTAAACAAATAGCATCTAAAATGGTGGTTTTACCTGCGCCCGTTGGCCCCGTTATAGCAAACAATCCGCTATTATCAAAAGGAGCTTGGCTAAAATCAATTTTCCAAGCACCTTTCAGTGAGTTTATATTTTCAAATCGTAAACTTAAGATTCTCACTTGGTTTCACCTGTAGCCTTAGCTTTTTCGATGTCACTTTCAACTGACGTATTCTGCTCTTTTATTTGTGCTTGTACTTGTTCTAACGTCTGAGCAAACATTCTTTCAAGTCGAGTTTTTTGGGTGACTTCTTTTTCTGTTTGCCAATTTTCTTGTAGCAACCGAGTTTCAAAAACATCACTTAATGACAACTCGTTCAACGTGATTTTCTTTTGGCTTTCAGGCATTGATTGCCTAGATTTTTTACTTCGTCTAACCAATAACACTTCTACAGGAAGTTCTTTAACGAGCGCTTCAATACGAGGGCTTAAGTCTTGTAAGTATTCTGCACTGTTTATTTCTATATCAAGCCAAATTTTCTGATCATTCGCTAATAATGCCTTTGAGCAATCTAACTCATCAACTAAGCGAGTGATGTCATCAGTAAGTTTTTCTAATTTACTCTTTACCATCAATAAAGGTTGAAAACAGGGAATGTCTTGCTCAATAACTTGGCTAAGCGTTGATTGTTCAAATTCAGCAATTAATACTTTTTTGGTTTGACGGGCTTCATCAAAGCTTAATGCTATTGGTGAACCGCTATAGCGAATATGATCTGACTTCGCTACTCGCTGACTTCGATGGATATGGCCAAGGGCAATGTAATCTGCTTCAGGAAAAGCATTCGCAGGAAAGGCTTCGAGTGTGCCGATATAAATATCGCGAACAGATTCACTACTTGTGACGCCAACCGTTGTGAGATGTCCGGTAGCAATAATAGGTAATGCTTCTTTATTATTTAACGGTGCTATTTCTTGTGCTTGTTGATAAAGGTTTTGGTAATGTTCGCTAATCGCTTGTTGCAATGATTGCTGCTTATCTTTAACTGATTGCCCTGCACTGCTGCTTATAATGTCACGAGGTCGTATAAAGGGGATTGCACATAATACAGCACCAGGTTGACCTTTTTTGTTATTGAGGGTAATGATTTGATCATCGAAGTTATCGCCAACACTGGTAATAACCTGACACGATAAATGTGACAATAACTGTTTAGACTCCCCAAGCATTGCAACAGAGTCATGATTACCTGCAAGTATGATGAGCTGACAGTTTTTGTTATGCATATTAACAATAAAATCAAAATACATTTCTCGCGCATAACTGGGTGGAGTACCCGTATCAAAAATATCCCCGGCAACGATCACGGCATCAATGTCATGTTCGCTAACTTGTTCTAATAGCCAATTTAAAAATCGTTGGTGCTCATCAGCACGACTTTTACCGTAAAAATTTTGACCTAAATGCCAATCAGAGGTATGGAGAATGCGATATATCATAAATTTATCTTAATGTTTTCAATAGTAATAGTGTACCTTAACTGGTTAAAAAATTAGAATTTTAACTTATAAAACTAAAAATTTGCATTCAGTTAAAGTT
>Ga0115005_10000035_pt1 | contig 87283 bp, 76 predicted proteins | sample ArcOceMetagenome_FD_87163 | JGI IMG/M metagenome (GOLD analysis project Ga0115005, IMG submission 87163) | Marine eukaryotic phytoplankton communities from Arctic Ocean - Arctic Ocean - Greenland ARC118M Metagenome | ecosystem: Environmental > Aquatic > Marine > Oceanic | place: Arctic Ocean... | reverse complement strand
TCACCACCAAAATCGGCGTGACCAGGAGTATCAATAACATTGATTTTTGTGCCTTTGTACATTACTGAAACGTTCTTAGAAAGAATGGTAATTCCTCTTTCACGTTCTAAATCATTGTTATCTAACAATAAATCCGTACGTTCCTTACGATCGTCTAAAATTTTTGCTTGATCAATAATCTTATCTACTAACGTTGTTTTTCCGTGATCGACATGGGCTATAATAGCGATATTTCTAATTTGATGCATTCGTGATTTCTTAAATTTCGTGCAAAAGTAGTTGATTCTGCTCAATTTTAACGAATTCTAAGTATTTATTTTCGTTAACTAGCAATGATAAATTAATATTTACTCATTTCGGCTTTAAAGATAGTTAGCAAAAAATGGGACTTAGCAATTGAAATGGCATTCTTTTTTGAGGAACGAAAAAAAGATATCGTAGAAAGTGTGACCTTTATCCTGAATGTTTTTAGACTAAAGAAACGCCGAAATTATTCTTTAAATGCAGATGGCAAAATATCTGGAATTAACTTTATTAAAAGTGGCAATAATATAGCACCTCCTGGCAATAAAAACACAGCCAATGCCGGTATTGCCTTACAAATATCCAGTAATTGTATTTTAATTTTTTCTTTTTCATCTTCTGACAAATCAGAATGAGTCGCTTTTTTTATTAGAAAAACAGCTTCTTTACTTTGCTTTAATTCTTGAGCAAGTCTTAATTTATTTCTATACAATAACGCTTTTATTTCGTCTATACTACTCATTATAATTTCCTACGCTTTCTTTCCGTTTTTAGAAGATTTAACTCTCTACTAGTTTGTCCTGCTACAGAGGTATTTTCTTCTGCTCTTCTTATTAAATATGGCATTACATCTCTAACGGGGCCAAAGGGTAAATATTTTGCTACATTATAACCTTGGCTTGCTAAATTGTAACTAATATTATCGCTCATACCAAATAATTGACCAAACCAAAGGCGGTTGTCATTTTCTTTAATATTATGTTTTTTTGCTAAATCCATCAATAAATAAGAACTATCTTCATTATGAGTCCCAGCAAAAAGAGCCATTTTTGGCTTTTCCATCATGTAATTTATAGCAGCATCATAATTAATATCTGTGGCATTTTTATCTTTGCATATTGGAGATGGATACCCTTTTTCTTCAGCTCTTTCTCGCTCTTTTTCCATATAAGCGCCTCTAACTACTTTTATACCAATATAAAAACCTTTCTCTTTTGCTTTTTTATCTAATGCTTTCAGATAGTCCATTCTATCATGTCTGTACATTTGCAACGTATTAAAAACAATAGCTTTTTCTTTGTTATAAGCTTCCATTAATTCTTCAATTAATTCATCAGCAACTTTTTGCATCCAACTTTCTTCTGCATCAATTAGTAAAGGAACATCTTTTTCTACCGCTAATTTACACACTTTGTGAAAACGTGCTACCACTCTATTCCATTCTTCCTGCTCTTTAGAAGTTAGCTTTTCTCCTTCCGATAATTTTTGATACAAAGCAAAACGTCCAAAACCTGATGGTTTAAAAACCGCAAACGGAATGGGTTTTTTTTCTTCACAAAAATTAATGATTCTTAAAATCTTTTCTAAAGCGCCCTCGAAACTGATTTCTTCATTTTTACCTTCTACAGAATAATCTAAAACACTATGTACTTTGCCGTTATTATACATATTATCTATAATTGGCAAACAATCATCTTCTGTTACGCCTCCGCAAAAGTGATCGAAAACAGTTGAACGAATTAAACCTTCAACGGGTAAATGTGCTTTTAATGCAAAATTAGTAACTGCACTTCCAATTCTCACCATTGGTTGATTTTGTATCATTCTAAACAAAAAATAGCCCCGTTCTAGTTGCGAATCCGATTTTAAAGAAAAAGCAATTTCTGTGTTATCAAAAAGTTTCATTTAATATCATTTTAGTGGAAACAAATATAGCTATTGAATGTTAATAATTGAATTTTTTATTTTTAATTTGCATACTTAACAAATTACAAATGAAAACCATACAAGCAATAACATATCCTGTTCATTTTCATGAAGAAAGTTACCAAGAACTTTCTAATTTAATTGAAGCAAAAAACTACTCTACCATCTTTATTTTGGTTGATGAAAATACTATTGAACACTGTTATCCCGAATTTATTCAAAATTTATCTACGGATAAGACAATAGAATTGATAGAAATTGAATCAGGAGAAATTAATAAGAATTTAGAAACTTGCATTGGCGTATGGAATGCAATTACCGAACTAGGTGGAGATAGAAAAAGTTTACTCATTACCTTAGGGGGTGGTGTAATCACAGATTTAGGTGGTTTTGTGGCCTCTTGTTTTAAACGTGGAATTGATTTTATAAATATTCCAACTACTTTATTATCTATGGTCGATGCTTCTGTAGGTGGAAAAACGGGTGTAGATTTAGGAGTGTTAAAAAATCAAATTGGCTTATTTGCTAATCCTGAGATGGTCTTAATTGACACTGCATATTTAACAACGGTTACTGATAGAGAAATTAAATCTGGAACAGCGGAAATTATTAAATATGGTATCATATATGATATTACATTGTTTAATGAAATAAAAGATAATAAAGATAATAAAGATTTAAAAATAAATGAATTAATTTTTCGTTCTGTAGAGATAAAAAACGAAGTTGTTTTAGAAGACCCTAAAGAGCAAGGAATACGGAAAATTTTAAATTTCGGACATACTTTAGGGCATGCAATTGAGTCTTTTTATTTAGAATCTGATGAGAAAGAAAGTCTTACACATGGCGAAGCCATTGCTATTGGAATGGTTTGTGAAAGTTACATATCTTCGAAGTTATTAGATTTTCCAAAAAAAAATGTACAAGAAATAAAAAAAGTCATTTTATCAATTTACAACAAAACGAATCTTTTAATAGAAGATTTTTCTGGCATTATGGAGTTGTTAAAGCATGATAAGAAAAATGTAAATGGACAAGTAAATTTTGTACTTTTAAAAGATTATGAAGACTTAAAATTAGATTGTAAAGTTACTGAAGCTTTAATTATCGAAAGTATGCAATTTTATAATTCTTAAAACAAGATTATATTAATAATTAAAAAATCCTATCACTTTTTAAAGTAATAGGATTTTTTAATTATAACAAATAAATTAATATTTTCTATATTTTTTTCACTTTTACTGCGTTCATTCCACGCATTCCTTTCTCAAGTTCAAAAGATACCTTGTCATTCTCAGCAATTTCATCAATCAAACCACTAACATGCGTAAAATACTTTTCTCCGTTTTCATGGTCAATAATAAAACCAAAACCTTTTGAAGAATCAAAAAAGTTTACTTTTCCTTTTCTAACAGGATCTTCTTCTGGCAGATCTTCTTTTTTGGTCACTGAAATTTGAATATCTTCCAATTCATATTCTACCTTTAATTCTGGATCCGGTGGCGTATCTGCTAAGTTTCCATTATGGTCTACATACGCAAACTGAATTCCAGTTGGTCCATTTTCTTCTCTGTCCGCCTTTCTAGCGTCCATTTTCTTTTGCTTGTCTAAACGTTTTTTTAAACGTTTTTTTTCCTTTTCACTTTTACTAAATGTCTGTTGCGATTTTGCCATTAAAAAATATAAGAGTTTTAAATTATTGTTTCTGATAAGATAAAATACCTAACTGAAAATTCAAAATCAAACTAACGCTAACTAGTATAATGACTGGAGTGTATTCTTTCTTATAATGCAAATATAGTATTTATTCAGGAATTATTCTTCATTGTATGGAACTAGATGTTAAAAAATCATTAAAAATTAGTAATACTATTAGATATTAATAGTATTACTATTACATTTGCAAAAGAATTAAAAGTATGAAGAATTTATTATCTGTGTTGAAGATTTCTGTTTCTGATAAAATTTTTATCAAAGATCCAGAAACATCAGAATTAGGAAAAAAAATTATTAGTCAAAGTATTACATTAATAAGCGAAATTGGCTTTGATAGTTTTACTTTTAAGAAATTAGGAATTAAAATTGGCTCGAATGAAAGTTCAATTTATCGCTATTTTGATAGCAAACACAAATTACTTCTCTACTTATCTTCTTGGTATTGGGCTTGGTTAGAGTACCAACTAGTTATAGAAACATTTAGTATTGCTAATCCATTAAAAAAGCTAGAAAAAGCAGTTACCATTGTTACAAGAACCATAGAAGATGATAATAATTTCTCTCATATTAATGAAACATTATTATACAGAATTATTGTAAACGAAAGCTCTAAATCATTCTTAACAAAAGAAGTAGATATAGAAAATAAAGAAGGATATTTTGAAGTATACAAAAGAGTAATTACTAGAATTAGTGAAATTATTTTAGATGTAAATAAAGAATATCGGTTCTCTCTAAGCTTGGCAAGTACAATTATCGAAGGAGGTTTACATCAACATTATCTCCAAGAACATTTTCATTCAATAACAAGCTGTAAAGACGGAGAAACACCAACTAATTACTTTATTAATTTAGTTAACAATACTTTAAAATAATTATGAGTTTTACACAATTAAATCCTTGGCAAAGATTCTTAGGATTGTTAAATTTAGAGAAAAAAGATATTTTTCAAATATTTTATTATGCCATATTTGGTGGAGTTGTAGCGCTTTCTTTACCTCTAGGAATTCAGGCAATTATTAATTTAATACAGGGCGCACAAATTTCTACATCTTGGATTGTTTTAGTTATTGTTGTAACCCTTGGTGTCGTTTTTTCTGGCGCTTTGCAATTAATGCAATTAAGAATAATTGAAACAATACAACAAAGAATTTTTATGAGAGCTTCTTTTGAGTTGAGTTATCGTTTCCCGAAAATTAAAATGACAGAGTTGCGTAATTATTATCCACCAGAGTTGGCGAATCGTTTTTTTGATACACTTACCATTCAAAAGGGATTATCAAAAATTTTGATTGATGTTCCAACGGCAATTTTGCAAATTCTTTTTGCACTAATTTTATTGTCATTTTACCACCCATTTTTTATCATATTCGGAATTTTATTGCTTTTATTAATTTTTGTAGTTTTTAAATTTACCGCTAAAAAAGGATTAGCTACTAGTTTGATTGAATCTAAAAATAAATATAAAGTTGCCCATTGGATTCAAGAAATTGCAAGAACAGTCGTAAGTTTTAAACTTTCTGGAAACACCAATTTAGCAATGTCTAAAAATGACGATTTAGTAAGTAATTATTTAGAAGCAAGAGAAAATCATTTTAAAATATTACTCCTACAGTTTTCTCAAATGATTGGTTTTAAAGTGATTGTAACTGCCAGTTTGTTGTTAATTGGTGGAGCTTTAGTGTTGAGACAAGAAATGAATATTGGACAGTTTGTTGCTGCAGAAATCATTATTCTTCTGGTAATTGCCTCTGTAGAAAAGTTAATTATTGGATTAGAATCCTTTTACGACGTTCTTACTTCCATAGAGAAAATTGGGCAAGTGGTGGATAAAGAATTAGAATTACAAGATGGAGAAAGACCTCTTTTTAAAAATGGGTTAACTTTAGAGTTGGATGAAGTTTCTTATACTGTTACAGATAGAGAAAAATCAATTATTAAAAACATCTCTTTTAAATTGTCTCCAAAAAGTAGGGTTTTGGTTATTGGTGAAAGTGGTGCTGGAAAATCTAGTTTACTACGATTAATTTCGGGAGTTATAGAACCCACTTCAGGAAATATTTATATTAACAATCTATCTTTAAGTAGTTTACATTTAAATCATTATAGATCTCAGTTAGGCTTATCTCTTTCAGAGGAAACTCCTTTTGAAGGTTCAATTAGAGAAAATTTAATTTTTGGAAATGATAAAATAAAAGATGACGTAATTTTTGATGTTTTAGATAACATTGGGTTATCTCAATTTTTAAAAGAGCAACCCAATGGTCTCGATACGGTTATCTATCCTGAAGGAAAGCAAATGTCTTACACCATTGCCAAAAAAATGATTTTAGCAAGAGCTATTATCAAGCAGCCAAAAATAATGATTTTAGAAGATCCTTTAGATCAATTTAATTTAGAAGAAACAATTAGTATCATTAACTATTTAACGGATGAAAAAAGACCTTGGTCTTTAATTGTGGTAAGTAGTAAAAAAAGCTGGCGTACAAAATGTAGTGAGACAATTACGTTAGAGAAAGGCGAAATTAAATCTATAAACTAATAAGGATGTTAAATATTTCTAACAATCAATTGTATAAAACCGTAGATTTAAAAAGTTTTAAATCTGGTAAGAATATTTTTAGCAAAGAATATTACAAAGCGCTTAATAAATTTTTATTAGTATTTGCTTTCTTGGGTGCAGTTACCTTGTTTTTACCTTGGACCCAAAACATTACAGGTAAAGGCTTAGTAACGACCTTAGCATTAGGACAAAGACCACAAACGATACAATCTCAAATTCCTGGTAGAATTGAGCAGTGGTTTGTGAAAGAAGGTGATTATGTAAAAAAAGGAGATACCATTTTAAGAATATCTGAAATTAAAAGTGATTATTTTGATACTCGATTAATTGAAAGAACGAACGACCAAATAAATGCAAAAATATCTTCTGTAAATGCATATCAATCTAAAGTAGAAGCCTTAGATAGACAAGTTGATGCTTTAAAACAGGAACGAAAATTAAAATTAGAACAAGTAGAAAACAAATTTTTACAATCTAAATTAAAAGTAAAAAGTGATAGTATAGAGTTTGAAGCGGCCAAAACAAATATTAAGATTGCAGAAAGACAATATAAGAGAACGAAAACATTACAAGAAGAGGGATTAAAAGCAGTAAAAGATGTTGAACAAAAACTATTAAAACTTCAGGCAACACAAGTAAAATTGATATCTAAAGAGAATAAATTACTCACTAGTAAGAATGAGGTTTTAAATGCAAAAGTTGAAACTTCTCGAGTGAAGGCAAGTTATGCTGATAAAATATCTAAATCTCAAAGTGAAAAGTTTACCGCACAATCTAGTGGTTTTGATGCAAGAGCACAAGTATCTAAATTAGAAAACAGCAATAGTAATTACAGAATTAGAAACAGCTTGTTATATATAACAGCTCCTCAAAATGGGTATATCAGCAAAGCCTTAAAAGGTGGAATTGGAGTTACTTTTAAAGAAGGAGAAGAAATTGTAGGAATTATGCCAGCGCAGTACGATTTAGCGGTTGAAACCTTTGTAAGACCTATCGATTTACCTTTAATTCATAAAGGAGAAAAAGTTCGCGTACAGTTTGATGGTTGGCCAGCAATTGTATTTAGTGGCTGGCCTAATGTTTCTTATGGTACTTATGGAGCCAAAGTTGTAGCTATAGAAAGGTTTATAAGTGATAATGGTACCTATAGAATTCTATTATCTCCGGATATAACAGATCATAAATGGCCAAAAGATATTAGAGTTGGTTCTGGTGCAAAAACTATTGCATTATTAGAAGATGTACCAATTTGGTTCGAACTTTGGAGACAGTTAAACAGCTTCCCTCCAAATTATTATCAACCAGAAGAAAGTATAACAGTGAAATCTAATTCTAAACAGAAATAAATATCAGCTAATTTTTTAGCGTATTAAAACATGAAAAAATATATTTTAATTCTGTTTTTATTAACATACACCAAAATTTCATCTCAAGAAAAGGTTGAATCTGTCATGATTTTATCTGAGTATTTAGGATATGTAAAAACCTATCATCCTATTGTAAAACAAGCAAACCTTATTATCAATAATAGTGAGGCTAAGTTATTAAAAACCAGGGGTGCTTTTGACCCAAAAATTGAAATTGATTTTGATAAAAAAATTTTTAAGAATAAAGAATATTACAATAAATTAAATGGAGCTTTTAAAGTACCTATTTATTACGGACTAGCGTTTAAAGCAAACTTTGAAAATAATGATGGCCTTTATTTAAATCCTGAATCAACTTTACCAACAGATGGTTTATATGCTGCAGGTATATCTGTTTCTCTATTAAAAGGACTTTTGATAAACAATAGAATGGCGTCTTTAAAACAGGCAAAATTCTTCGTTAATCAAGCAAAAGAAGATCAGCAAATATTGGTTAATGAAATTTTGTATACTGCATCTTTATCTTATTTTAATTGGTTAAAGACCTATAATGAAAAAATAATTTATCAAAATTTTTTAAATAATGCAGAAATGCGTTTTAAAGGAACTAAAAGAGCATTTTTAGAAGGGGATAAACCTGCTATTGATACTCTTGAAGCAGGTATCACCTTAAATAACAGAAAGTTAAATCTAGAAAAAGCACGTATTAAATTAGTAAAAGCTTCATTCGAGTTATCTAACTTTTTATGGTTGACGGATAATACGCCTGTTGAACTACAATCACATATAATTCCTGATGTAAAAACATTTAAAAATATAGATGCAACGTTTAATATTGCCTTGTTTAATAATGTTGATTTTGACATTAACAATCATCCCAAGATAAAATCTTTAGAATTTAAAATACAAAGTTTAGCTATTGAAAAAAAATTAAAAACTAACAATTTGTTACCCAAGCTCGATGTTGAGTATAATATTTTATCACAAACTCCAAGAGAAGAAAACTCATTAAATATAGATAATTATAAAGCTGGGATCAATTTTAAATTACCTCTATTTCTAAGAAAAGAAAGAGGGGATTTTAAACTGGCCAAAATAAAATTACAAGATGCGACCTATGAAAATGAAGTCGCTAAAGTTCTTATTAAAAATAAATTAAGTGCTCTGCAGCAAGAGTTATCTTCTTTTACAATGCAAAGTGTTTATATAGCCAATATAGTTAAAGACTATAATACTTTATTAACAGCTGAAGAACGGAAATTCTTTTTAGGAGAAAGTTCTTTGTTTTTAGTGAATTATAGAGAGTCTAAACTAATAGAAAGTGAATTAAAAGCAATTGTTTTAGAAAATTCATTCTTTAAATCGAAAGCTGCTTTATTTAAAGCTGCTGTAATTACCATAACCGAATAATTAAAGAAATAAAATTTATTTAATTCTGAAAAAGTCTTAAATTTTTAAAAAATCGAAAAATTTAATTCAATTATTTATTCAAACAAAGCTGCTAAAAACTCAGCAACACAAGCGGGCTTTTCTTGTCCTTTAATTTCTATCGTGCAAGAAAATGTAACTTTAATTCCTTGATTAGATAGTTCCTCAATATTTTTTATTGTGGTTAACATTCTTAACTCACTATTTACGGGCACAGGATTAGGAAAACGAACTTTGTTCAGTCCATAGTTTAATCCCATTTTCACGCTTTTTATGGAGAAAGATTCTTCCAATAATCTAGAAATCATTGCTACAGACATAAACCCATGAGCAACTGTGCTTTTAAAAGGACTCTCCTTCTTTGCTCTCTTTTCATCAACATGAATCCATTGTTTATCTAAAGTAGCATTTGCAAAGTCATTAATCATTTGCTGACTGACAGTATACCAATTTCCAACTGGTAATTGTTTGCCTATCATTAATCTAAATTCCTGAAAATTTGTAAATTCTAATGGTTTCATCTCTTAATTTTTAGTAAATAAATCATCTTTAATTTTAGGTAACTGTAAATGAAATTTTACAGCAATTATTCGAATAAGCACAATTACTGATGAAGAAATTATAAAAATGAGATTTACCGGAACATTAAAATAATTCAATAATAAATATGTGATTCCACCCGCTAAACAAGCAGAAGCATATATTTCTTTCTCAAAAATTAACGGAATCTTATTTGTTAAAACATCTCGTAAAACACCTCCGAAAACTGCGGAAATCATTCCCATTATAAGTGCGATGATAGGATGTAAATTAAATGACAACCCTTTTTCTAAACCCAATAATGTAAAAACACTTATACCAATAGTATCGAACAAAAACATAGTTTTACTTAGGTATGCTATTTTACTTTTAAAAAGAAAAGTAAAAACAACGGCTATAAATATAGTGTATAAATAATTTAAATCTCCAATCCAATTAATTGGATGCGCATCAATTAAAACATCGCGTAACATTCCTCCACCTACTGAAGTTATGAATGCTATTATAATGACTCCAAATAAATCAAATTTTTTATCAGAAGCAACTAACGCTCCGCTAATTGCAAAAGCAAAGGTTCCTAATATGTCTAAAACATAAATGAGTTCCATTTACACAGTAACTTCTGAAAATTTAATATTTAATTCTTTCTGAATTTCATGAATTCTTACGATTTCTGAAGGTAAGATAAAAGCAATTGAAACACCAGTTTTTCCTGCTCTAGCAGTTCTTCCACTTCTATGTGTGTAGTACTCTAATTGTTCTGGTAATTGATGATGAATTACAAATTCCAATCCACTTACATCAATTCCACGTGCAGAAACATCTGTAGAAACTAAATATTGTAAATTTTCTTTCTTAAAAGCTCGCATTACTTTATCGCGTTCTTTTTGTTGCATATCACCTTCTAAGGCAGCTGTAGAAAAACCTTCTTCAATTAAATGTGCAGCTAAGTTCTGAGCACCCGCTTTAGTTCTACAAAAAATAATCCCTCTTTGATCTTGTCTTTTTTCTAAGAAAGAAACAATGTCGTTCGTCTTTTCTTTTAAAGTCGTCTTTGCAAAATGATGGCGAATATTTGAATTTACTAAAGAACTTCTATTAATTTCTACTCTTGGAGCATTAGAAGCCATATAAGTCTTTACAATCCTTTTTATTTCTTCTGGCATGGTTGCTGAAAACAACCACGTTTTTCTATCCGTTTTAGTAGTAAACTTTAAGATTCTATTTAAATCTTGTTTAAAGCCCATGCTCAGCATTTCATCAGCTTCATCTAGAATTACTGTTTTTACATGACTAATATCTAAACTTCCTCGCTCAATTAAATCAATCAATCTGCCTGGAGTTGCCACAACGATATGTGTAGTTCTTTTAAGATTGTTCATTTGTCGATCGATTTTTTCTCCCCCAAAAACAGCTTCTATAAAAATCTTTTCTTCACTAAACTTCGTGAATTTAAATAATTGCTTTTTAATTTGCTGCACTAATTCTCTTGTAGGAGATAAAATTAAGGCTTGTATATCATCAAAACTAGTATCAATATGATGTAAAACTGGTAAGCCAAAAGCTGCCGTTTTACCAGTTCCAGTTTGTGCTAAGCCAATAAAATCTGTTGGATATTCCAATAAGATAGGTATCGCCTTCTCTTGAATTTCTGAAGGATTGGAAATTCCTAATTCGTTAATTGCTTTAATATATTCGTTCTGAATTCCTAAGGAAGAAAAAGTTGACATTTTGTATCTAAATTTTGTGTAAAGATACTTTTATTTAGGGGCATGTAATACTTTTAAAACATTTTCTCTAATTCTTGTGGGCTTAAAAGTTTTTGAATCTAACATCGCCCAAGTTGTTTTTGCTTTTACCAATAAAATATCCCTTTTATAAAACTCCATAAAACGAATAGAGGTAATACCTTTGGTTCCTCCTACCCAAGTTTTTACCATAATTTCGTCTCCCAGACTAGCTTGTTTTAAATAATCGATTTCATGCCTGACGACTACCCAAACATACTCTAGTAATGGATTATCTTTTGTTAAATGATCCCAATGTGTTCCTGCAATTCTATCCATCCATTTTACATAGACTAAGTTATTTACATGTTGTAAATTATCTATATCTTCAGCAGAAACTGTAATTGTCAATGTAAAAACGTTTTGCATTTTTATCAATTTCAGCAAACTTAAAAATTTTAATATATCTATAGCAATTATTGATGGTCAATTTAGATAAAACTTCTTATTTATGATCATATTTGCAATATCTTATGACAGAATTAGCAAACGATTTAGGTACCCAAAAGATTAGCAAATTATTGATAAAGCAAGCTGTGCCCGCTACTATTGGTATTCTTGTTATGTCTTTAAATATGATTGTTGACACTATTTTTGTAGGTCAATGGATTGGGGTTTTGGCTATTGCAGCAATTACGGTTGTATTACCAATTGCTTTTTTAATTTCGTCTATTGGAATGGGAATCGGAATTGGTGGAAGCTCCATTATATCAAGAGCTTTAGGGGCCGGAAATTCTAAAAAAGCTTTTCTTACTTTTGGAAATCAGATTTCTTTAACCGTAATTTTGGCAATTCTTTTTGTTTCTGTTGGAAACATATATAGTACGCCAATTCTAAATCTATTTGGTGCCAAAGGAGACATTTTACCGATTGCTTCAGAATATTTTAGTGTCATTATTTATGGAGTTCCGTTTTTAGCTTTTGCAATGATGGGAAATCCAACAATTAGAGCGGAAGGAAAACCAAAATTTGCCATGTATGCAATGATGGTACCCGCTGTTTTAAATGTTTTACTTGATATTTTATTTATCAAATTTTTTGATTGGGGAATGTGGGGAGCTGGTTTAGCTACTTCTTTTGCATATGCTAGTTGTGGATTGTATATTTTATACTTCTTTTTATCTTCTAAAAGTGAGTTAAAAATTATTCCTAAAAACTTTAAATTAGATTTTAAAATTGTTCTCGAAATTTTTCAATTAGGAGGGGTTTCTATTGTTAGGCAAGGAACAATAAGTATTTTAATGATTGTTTTAAATTTTTCACTTTTTAAATACGGTGGTGAAATATCTATTGCTGTTTTTGGTATTATTAATAGAGTTTTAATGTTTGCTTTATCTCCTGTATTAGGAGTTTGTCAAGGTTTTTTACCTGTTGCTGGTTTTAATATTGGGGCTAAAAAAAACTACAGAGTTCAAGAAACTATCAAAAAATCTATTTGGTTTGGTTCTATTTTAGGGACAATCATTTTTTTAGGAATTTTACTTTTTAAAGAAGAAGTTATTTGGATTTTTACAAATGACACAACTTTGTTAAAGAAAACACCAAATGCAATGTTTATTGTGTTTTTGGCAACACCAATAGTTACGATGCAATTAATTGGTTCTGCCTATTTTCAGGCTGCAGGAAAAGCATTACCTGCTCTATTTTTAACACTTTTGAAACAAGGAATTTTCTTAATTCCTCTAGCTTATTTTTTACCTAAATATTACGGTATAGCTGGCGTTTGGTGGTCTTTCCCTATTGCTGATGTTTTGTCAACTATCATTACTGTTTGGGTATTAAAACGCGAAGTGGAAAGGAATTTGAAATAAAAGAGGCTTTGACTTTTAGAGATTATCGAAGTGAGTATTTTTAAGCGGTTAAGAAGCCTTCTAAATGGAACTAAAAAAACAAAGTTCTTCCACATTCTTAATCTAAGTGCAACCCTCTTGTTTAAATCAGACTTTCTCCATTTAAATTAGTGCTTAGAATATCACTGAACAAATTAAAAAACGGACGCAATGCTAAAAAACTTTTATCAACTTCTTCTATAAAATTGGGAGACATAACTTCAGCATCTGTAAAGTTTCTAGATGCGATAAACCCTTTTTTACGTAATAAACTTACATCAGGGTGTTCTTTATCAAAACCTCTTGGAGCTGTTTTTAACTCTGAGAAGCTTTCAAATTCTCCTCCAAAATGCTTTTTGTGATTTTTGTCTTTTAAGATATTTTTTATTTCTGATGCGTCTAACTCTATTTCTTTTCTAATTCTGAATAAATCTTCCTTACTAGGTTCCCAAAACCCGCCAGCTAAAAAAGATTCTCCTGATCTAATTCTTAAGAAATAGCCTCCTCTTAATTCTTTACCTAATCTCGAAAAGGAGTTTGCGAAATGAGCCTTATAGGGTGTTTTATCTTTAGAAAAACGAACATCTCTATAAATACGCATCATTTTAGATTTTTCAATTTCATCATGCTTTTGCAAGTTTAAATTAATTTCTGCAAATACATCTTTCGCATTTTGCTGTGCTTTTAAATACATTTCTTTCCGGTCTGCAAACCAGTCTCTATTATTGTTTTTTTGTAAATCTTGGAGGTATTTAAAGGTAAATTTTTCGAACTGCATTCTATTGGTATTTTAAAATTTCAATTTACAAAATAGATTTGTAACTTCGAATTTGAAATGCATCAAAAAACAAAAGACATTCAGAGAAGATACGATGGTTTTTTACAAACAGATTGTTTGTGGAAAAATGACGCTGTGTATTCTCTAAATCAATTTAAAATTGATTCTAAATCTATAAAAATTGATTTTGAAATAAATGAAAAATTACGACTTGGAAAATATATTGAAAGGTTAGTATCTTTTCAACTAAAGCAAGAAGAGTCTGTTTCTATTGTTTGTGAAAATATTCAAATTCAGAAAGAAAAAATCACGTTAGGGGAATTGGATTGTATCCTCGTAAAGAATGAAAAAACCGTTCACCTAGAAATTATCTATAAATTTTATTTGTATGATGCATCTGTCGGAGAAACAGAAATTGAACATTTTATTGGTCCTAACAGAAAAGATTCGTTAGTTGCAAAACTTCATAAACTAAAAGAAAAACAGCTGCCTCTTCTCTACTCTAAAGAAAGCTCTGAGTATTTGAAATCTGTCCATTTAGAAGTAAATAAAATAACACAAGAAGTCTATTTTAAAGGACAATTATTTGTTCCGTTTTCGAATAGAAATCTTCAATTATCAATATTAAATCAAACTTGTATTTGTGGATTTTATATCAATCGAAAAGAATTGAACCAATTTAAAGACAGTAAATTTTATATTCCCATAAAAAAAGATTGGATTATCATTCCTCATAAAAATGTAAATTGGTTAACTTTTGAGGAATTAATAGTAATTTCAAGAGAATATTCAGCTAGAGAATTCTCTCCTCTTTGCTGGATGAAGTTGCCAAATGGAGAAATTAAAAAATTCTTTTTGATTTGGTGGAAATAAAAAAAGGAACTCCGCTTGAGTTCCTTTATAATTTAAGATATACTATATATTAGTCTTCTTTTTTCTCATCATCTTTTGAAGCTTTGTTCCAAATTTTTATTTCATCTTCTTTAGTAACCCCCTCTAAAATTTCTACGTTAACTCCATCTGAAGTTCCTAATTTAAGTGTTTTCTTTTCAAAGGTACCATCCGCTTGTTTAACTTCTACATAAGGTTCTTCTGTTTTTTTATCAAACTTTAACAATGCTTCTTTAATAGATAAAACACTGTCTTTTTTTTCTAAAATAATATCCGCATTCGCGCTATACCCTGCTCTAATAAATATTTTATCATCTAAAGTAACATCTGCTTTAATTTTAAATTGAACAGCTCCATTTTCCTCGGTTCCCTTAGGAGCAATAAAATTTAATTTAGCAGGAAATTTTTTTCCTTCTATTGCACCGATAGAAACCTCAATATCAGTTCCGCTAATTAATTTACCCACTTCAGATTCATCCACTTTTCCTTCAAAAATCATTTTACTCATGTCCGCAATGGATGCAATGGTAGTTCCTGCATTAAAATTGTTAGATTGAATTACCTGATCTCCTTCTTTAACAGGAATCTCTAAAATAGTACCAGACATTTGGGCAATAATATTGGTATTTGCAGAAGCACCGGAACCCGAATATCCTTTTTTAATGATTTGATAATCATTTTTTGCATTCTTTAAATCTTGCACTGCTTGCTTATAAGTAAGTTCTATATTTTCAAATTCAGCTCTAGAAATAACTCCTTTTTCAAATAAGTTTTTATTTCTTTTGTAAGAAACTTCTGCATTACTTAAACGAATTTTAATATTATCTACTCTACCTTTAGCACTAATTAAAGATTGTTCATTCGGCACAACTCTTACAGTTGCAATTAAATCTCCTTTTTTTACTTTTGTACCTTCTAGCAGCATAATTCTATCAATTATACCGGTGATTTGAGGTTTAATTTCGATTTCTTCTAAAGGTGTAACTTTACCAGTAGCAACTGTTTTCTTAACAATTGTAGTTTTAAAAGGTTTTTCTGTTTCATATTCTAGAATACTTTTCTTATTCTTTTTACCGAACCAAATAAGTGCGGCCACAAATAATACTCCTATTACAATTAAAATGATCTTTGCTCTTTTGCTCATGATTTTTTTATTATTTTATTCTTCTCTTAATGCTTCTATTGGTTTGACTATTGTTGCCATTTGGGCAGGTATTAATCCGATTAAAGTTCCAAAAACAACTAAGGTTGTAAATGCTATTAATATAATTGGGATATCTACTGTAGGGTTTACTAATGCTGCATCTGCTCCTTGACCAAATTTCCAATCAATAATAAATAAAATTAAGCCACCAAATATAATACCTAACATTCCTGCGACCGTAGTTAAAAATACAGATTCTAGTATAATTTGCTGTCTAATCATTTTTGGTGTAGCGCCTAATGCTCTTCTAATTCCTATTTCTTTCGTACGTTCTTTAACAGTAATTAATAAGATGTTTCCAATTGCAAACACTCCAGCGATTAAAGTGGCAATCCCTACAAACCAAGTTAAAAACTGCATCCCAGTTAAAAAACCTGTTACTTTTCCTATTTCTTTACCAAGGTTAGCGCTACCAAATGCTCTTTTGTCGTCTGGGTGTACTTTATGTAAACTCTTTAATGTTAATAGAATATCTCTTTCCATTTGTTCTATATCTGTTCCTTCATTGGCAGTAATCATCATCCAATCAATGTTGTTGGCTGTATTATACACTTTTTTAAAAGTCGTAAAAGGAATATAAGCTGTATCTCCATCGAAATCTATGGTATTAGAAGGTTCATAGACTCCGATAACTTTATAGTTTATAGCATTTATTTTAATGTACTCTCCTATTGGCATTGTTCCTTTATCAAACAATTGCTTGTACATATCTTCAGAAATTACAGTAACTTTTGCCGTAGATAAAATGTCATTTTGATTTAAAAAACGTCCATAGATTAATTTTTTCTTTTGAATTTGATCTAACACAGGGTAATCACCACTAACCTTAAAATTACCTGATTTAAAGTTATGAATTACTAAATTGTTAGTTTGATTTCTAGGAGCTAAAAGTTTAATTTCTTTAGAATATTCAGATGTCAAAGCATCTATATCATTAGTGTTTAAACTAAATCTTCTTCCTTTTTGAAAGCCTTTAAAAGGCGTATCAGTAGCTTGTGTCCAAACAAAAACACTGTTCGTTGCAAAATTTCCAAAAAGTTTATTAAAACCATTCTCCATTCCTCTTGCAGCTCCCAATAGAACTACAAGCAAGAAGATTCCCCATAATACCCCAATAATGGTAATCACCGTTCTTACTTTGTTTTTACGAATACTTCCGTAAATTTCTTGCCAAGAATCTGAATCAAATAAAAATTTCATAATTAATCTGCTCTTAATGCTATGATAGGTTTAATGTTTGCAGCTCTTTTCGCTGGAACGTATCCTGCAATTAATCCTGAAATAATTAAAACAACTGTTGCTCCAATTACAATTGCTGGACTTACACTAGGATCTTTAATAAAATAATCTTTTTCTAAACTGTCACCAATAAGACTTAGAATGTAAGTTCCTAAAGACAGGCCAAGATAACCGGCAATTGTTGTTATAAGTACAGATTCTTGCACAACCATACCAATAATTGATGATGGTTTTGCGCCTAGAGCTTTTCGAATTCCAAATTCTTTGGTACGTTCTTTAATTACAAAAATCATAATATTACTAATACCAATAATTCCGGCAATTAGGGTTCCTGAACCAACAAAAATTACAATTAAATATAAAACAAACATAAATTGTCCAACCCCTTTGTTCGCTTCTGCCATATTTCTTACAGAAAGCGCACTTTGATCATCTGGATGAATATTCATTTTTTTACGCAAATCACGCTCCATCTTATTTCCAAAAGCAATAGCTGCATCTAAACTTAAATTAGGATTATATCCTAAATTTATTTGACTGATGTAATCATTATTACCATACATCATTTGTGCAGTACTAACAGGCATATATGCTTGTCTTTCTTCACTATCTCCTCCCTCATCCGAAAAAATACCAATAATTAAAAAAGAACTTCCGTTAACATTTACACGTTTATTTAAAGCCGGCTTTTCTCCAAATAAGTCTTTTTTAATTAACCTACCTATTACAATTACTTTGCTTTTTTCTTTAAGATCTCTGTCGTTAATATACCTACCTTCATTAATAATTGTTTTTTCTAAAAATTGATGATCTGGATGCACAGCCCTTAAAGGGTAACTATCTGCATTACTTTTATATTTGATAGAAACACTTTTATAAATTCTTGCAGATTGGTATTGAATTTTATTTGAATACTCTTCTTTTACAAAATTATATTCTTCATTTCTTAATTGAACTCTTCTTCCTGTTTGTAAACCTTTGTAAGGTTTAGAAGTTTTCCAAACACGAACAAACATCGCGTTTTGCGCATCATCATTAAATGCACTCTTAAAAGAGTTGCTTAATCCACTTACAATACCAAAAAGTAAAGTGAATAATAATATTGCAAATGCTACCGTAAAGCCAGACATTACAGAACGTAATCTGTTTTTATTAATGCTTTGAAAGATTTCTCTCCAACGATCTAAATCAAACATGCTTTAAAGGCTTTAGCTGCTTTTGTTAATTCATCACTAATAATAACGCCATCTTTTAAACGAACAATTCTTTTCGTTTTTTCTGCAACTTCTTCTTCATGAGTAATTACAAAAACAGTCATTCCTTCATCATTAATATCTTTTAATAAACCCATAACAGAATCTGAAGTTTTAGAATCTAAAGCTCCTGTTGGTTCATCCGCCAAAACAACTTTTGGTTTTGTCACCAATGCTCTCGCGATTGCGACACGTTGCTTTTGTCCTCCAGAAAGTTCGTTTGGTAAATGATTTGCCCAATCTTTTAACCCTACTTTATCTAAATAATCTAAAGCTATTTTTAAACGATCTTTTCTCTTTATTCCTTTATAATATAAAGGCAATGCCACATTTTCTAAAGCAGTTTTATATGAAATTAAGTTAAATGACTGAAAAACAAACCCTAAAAACTTATTTCTTAAAATAGCAGCCTTTTTCTCATTTAAATTTTTTATTAGTTCTCCATTAAGAAAATAATCTCCACCGTCATGCCCATCTAATAAGCCAACAATATTTAATAAAGTAGATTTACCCGACCCAGAAGAGCCCATAATAGAAACAAATTCACCTTCTTTTATGTGTAAATCTATTCCTTTTAAAACATGTAGAGAATCTTTACCTATTGGATAAGATTTATGTAGCTTTTCTATTCTGATCATTCGTTGGCTAATTTTTATGCGAAATTACTGATAGCTATTAATAGCTGTTATTAATTTTTTGTTAAATCAATTAATAATTTAAAATACAACTATAAGACGCTCCGAATTATAATATGTTACAACAAAAGAAAAAAAGGACAAAAAATTAATGTTTTGAGCTTAGCACAAAAGTGTATTTAAATTTTTCTTTTATATAATTTGCTGGTATTGATATGAACAGGAATTATATCTTGTTTCTTTTTAATAACAATTTAATATTCAAAAACAAAAAAATCTTGTTTTGAGAAATAATTCAATTGTTAATTTAAAACTATCTTTTTTCTTTAGGGTTTCCCCAAGTCATTTATTCTATCTTTCGAACATTAAACTGGGTATAAAAATGTTTGCTTTTCTTGAAAAATAAAAGGGATGCTTATAAAGTATAGAAAAGTGTAAGTTTTGTTTTCATGTTTTTATTGATTAACTATAATTCTTTTTATCTAATTTTGCATTTAAGAAGCTTTTTTATGGAAACTTTACAAAAAAACAAGAAAGTAATTATTTTTGACGGTGTTTGTAACTTGTGTAATTATTCTGTTTTAAAAGTGATTAAATACGATAAGAAAAACACTTTTATATTTGCTGCTTTGCAGTCTAAATCAGGACAAGAAATTATTAATTATTTAAAGATTGATATGTCTAAAATAGATTCTATAATTTTATATGAACCTGGTGTTTCTTATGATATAAAAGCTACAGCTGCTTTAAAAATACTAAAGGATTTTGGTGGAATTTGGTTTTTAACACAAACTTTCTTTGTTTTTCCTGAGGGACTAAGAAATTTTATCTATGATTTTATCGCCAAAAACCGTTACAAATGGTTTGGAAAAAAAGAAAGCTGCATGATTCCAACACCAAAATTAAAACCTAAATTTTTATTATAATTTATTTAAATGAATTTACCAAAAGAAGTAAAATGTATAATTTTTGACATGGATGGCGTAATTATAGATTCTGAAGAAATCCACAAAAAAGCTTATTATGAAACCTTTATTTCGATTGGGGTTGATGTTTCTGATGATTTGTATAAAACTATTACAGGATCCTCTACCATAAATGCTTTTCAGAAATTAGTGTCCCATTTTAATTTGAACTTAAATCCTGAGGATTTGGTTTTGGCTAAAAGAAAGAGGTATGTAAATTTCTTTGAGAATGACCCAACGTTGCATTTAGTAAAAGGAGTAGAAGAGTTGATTCAACATTTCTACAATTTAGGCTTGACTTTAGTTTTAGCATCTTCTTCTGCGATGGTAAATATTGATAGAGTTTTTAATCGTTTCAATTTAAATCCGTATTTCACTGCAAAAATTAGTGGAGCAGATTTAACAGCATCAAAACCACATCCAGAAATTTTTGAAAAAGCGGCTATTTTAGGAAACACATCAAAACAAAGCTGTATTGTTATAGAAGATTCTGATAATGGTGTAAAAGCAGCAAATGATGCTGGAATTTTTGTTTTCGGTTATAAAAACCCAATGGCTGAAGACCAAACTTTAGAAAATGCTGATTTTGTAATTGAAGATTTTAATGAGTTAAAAACTATGATTTAAAACAAGAAGTTTTTACTTCTTCATTTTTGAATTGAAAAAGTTTCATTAAACTAAATCATTTCTCCTTGAATTATCAAAATAGCAAATAGCGGCATGCAGTAGAACTCACGTTTAAGATTACTTTCTAGTCCAATTTAATGTTTCTATCTCATTTTTCTATTGGTAAACCTTCTGTACTTGCCCATTCGGTCCAAGAACCGTCATATACAGCGTAGTTTTTAATTCCTGACAATTCTGCTCCTAATGCTAATATTGAAGCGGTAATACCTGTTCCGCAAGAAAAAATAAGCGCTTTATTTTCCGGGTTTATTGCATTGAATATAGTTTTTAAGTCTTTTTTAGGTTTTATCTTTCCATTTTTTATAATTTCCAAATACGACAAATTCACGGAATTAGGAATATGTCCTCCTTTTACATCAGTTCTAGGTTCTGGTTCACTAGCGTAAAAACGACCTTTAGAACGAGCGTCTGCTATTAAAATAGTTTTATTTTTAATCGCACAGAATACATCATTTGTGAATTTTATTCTTTCAGGTTGATAATTTACTGTGAAATTTCCTTTTTTAAACAAATAAATCTCCTGATTTTCAATTGGGTATTTTTTATTTTTCCACTGTGGAAAACCACCATTTAAAACGGCAATATTTGTAAAGCCCATTAAATTAAACATCCACCAAACTCTAGGTGCAGAGTAGATGCCGAAATCATCATATACGACGATACAACTATCTTTGTTAATTCCTATTTTCTGAGCACTTTCTTGAAATTTTTTAGGCGATAAAATTGTATTCGGAAATGCAGCATTTAAATCAGAAAATGAGTTTTTTATATCAAAAAAAATAGCCCCTTTAATATATTGCCTTTCATGAGCAGAAACTTCCTCCTTTTTAGCTATTACTTTCGGAATAGAAGCGTCTAAAACAATCAGATTTTCATTGTTTAAGTTCTTAAACAACCAATCTAAAGAAACTATAGGTGTATCAATTTTTAAAGGCATTCAAAATCCTATTAATGCATCTTATTTTACCTCATCATAATGATCATCCCATTCTTTTGGTTTTGGATCATGTAACTTACCTAGAGATTTTGCAATAATCATAGACACTGTTGCGTCACCTGTAACATTTACCATCGTTCTGCACATATCTAAAGGCCTGTCTACAGCAAAGATTAATGCCAAACCAATTGGTAATAATTCTTGGGGAAAACCTACTGATTCCAATACAATAACCAACATTACCATGCCGGCACTTGGTACCGCTGCCGATCCTATCGAAGCTAATAATGCCGTTAAAACAATTATCAATTGATTTGAAAACGTCAAGCCCTCTGGCCAAATTACCTGCATGATAAATACTGCTGCAATAGCTTGATACAAACTAGTTCCATCCATATTAATAGTAGCTCCGACTGGCAATACAAACCCAGAAACTTCCTTATCAACTCCTAAATGCTCTTCTACTCTTTCCATGGTTACAGGTAATGTTGCAGCACTAGAACTTGTAGAAAATGCTAATAATTGCGCTGGACTAATCTGTTTTAAAAACCATAACGGGCTTTTTTTCGCATAGACACTGACCAATACTAAATAAAAACAAATCATTAAAAATAACCCACCAACGACACACAGTGCATATACCAGAAGTTTAAGGAGTATCTCGGTATCATCAAAAGCTATCATCACATTTGCCAACAAAGCGAAAACCGCATACGGCGCAAAAAGCATAATAAGATCGACCATTTTCATGACCATCTCATTTAATGAATCAAAAAAATCCATTAATGGTTTTGATTTTTTTTCGGATATTAATAATAATGAAATACCAACAAACAATGCAAAAAAGATAATTTGCAGCATGCTCGCACTTACAAATGACTGAAAAATATTACTCGGAAAAATATCTACCAACGCCTGCAGAGGTCCAGCATCATTTTGAGCATTTGCTTTTGTTAGTTTGTCGACAACACCAGCAGAATTTTCATATTTTGTTTTTATTTTTTCTATGGTGTCGGCAGACATCCCTGCACCTGGCTTTACAATATTAACAATTCCTAAGCCTATGATAATGGCAACTACCGTGGTTAAAACATAAATAATAATCGTTCTTAACCCCATTTTTTTAATCTTAGAAATATCCTTTAAATCCGAGATTCCTTTAATCAAGGAGGCTAATATTAGAGGTACAGCAATTAACTTTAAAAGATTGATGAAAATAGTTCCAAAAGGTTTGACCCAATCTGTTACAAAGCCTTTTCCACCTTCAACAGAGTTCATCAGAAAACCAAAAACAATTCCTAAGACCATTCCAATTAAAATCTTCCAATGTAATGCCATATTTTTCATATCTAATAATTCTTGAGTTGTAGGCTTGAAAGATAAAAAATTATTTAAAATTAAAGATTACTTTATTCGTATATTCTGCCATATTTATATAAAACTTATATATTAATTATTAAAAACATAAAATATCAGGGAGTATAGATTTTTAAATAGTAATTTTTGTAATCTATTAATTTCTAAAGGTGAATTCTTATGGTGAAATAATATTTAAAGGGGTTATTTTTAGGGCAAATTTTAAACACAGTTGTTGCAGGTATGTTGTTAGGTAATGATAAAAAAATTGGAAGAATTGATGGTTTTTGCAATCTTATTTTTGGAAAATAAATTCTTTAATTTGAAATATAAAAAAAGCTCAAACTTGATGTATTGAACTTTTTTTTATTACACCTTAGTTTTATAACAAGATTTATAAATCTCTTCGTAAACTGGCAAAATATTTTGCAAAGAAAACTTTTTTGTATGCTCTTTTGCATTCTTTTTAAATTGATTCAAAACAGCGTCTTCCTTTAAAATAGAAATAGCATTTTTAGCCATATCTTTTATATCCCCTAAATCACTTAAAAAACCTGTTTCACCGTGAATATTAACTTCTGGCAAACCACCAGTATTTGTAGAAATAACAGCAGTTTTTGCAGCCATCGCTTCTAATGCAGCTAAACCAAAACTCTCTGTTTGTGACGGTAATAAAAACACATCAGTATAACATAAAATTTTAACAATTTCTGTGCTATTCCCTAAGAAAAAAACTTTGTCTGTAATTCCTAATTTCTTTGTTAAAATTTCTGCTTTTGCTCTATCAGGACCTTCACCAATCATCAATAATTTAGAAGGTATTTCTTTTTGAACCTCAAAAAATATTTTCACGACATCCTCAACCCTTTTTACAGGTCTAAAATTACTTATATGTGCTAAAATTCTTTCATTTGGCTCTGCTAAAGCATCTCTTTTACATTCTTGATTTTCAGCTTTATCATATTTTTCAACATCAATAAAATTATAAACAACTTGTATTTCTTTTTTTATCTTAAAAAGTTGGTTTGTTGTTTGTTTTAAATTGTTAGAAACAGCGGTAACAACATCAGAATTATTAATACTAAATTCAACCGCCGTTTTGTAAGTAGGATGGCTTCCGACCAAAGTAATATCGGTACCATGTAAAGTCGTAACTACTTTTATCGAAATACCTTTCTCTAATAACATTTGTTTGGCCATAAAAGCTGCATAAGCATGAGGAATTGCATAATGCACATGCAACACTTCTAGTTCATGTTTTTCAACAACTTCTACCATTTTACTCGATAAAGCTAACTCATATGGTTGGTATTGAAATAATGGATATTCTTCAATTAAAACTTGATGAAAATGTAATTTATGTGATAAAAAATCTAAACGAACCGGCTGATTATACGTGATAAAATGCACTTCATGACCATTATCAGCCAAAGCCATTCCTAACTCAGTAGCTACTACCCCGCTTCCACCAAAGGTGGGATAACAAACAATTCCTATCTTCATATTATGATTGAAAGATTTAATAATTAAAAATTAAAGCTAAAAACTTAAGTACTTAGTTGTAAAGATAGCAGTATTCTTACATTTTAGTTCCAAATAAAAACATAAAAAAACCCACAATAAAAATTGTGGGCTTAGTTGTACTATATAAAATCTTTCGACTGCGCTCAAGATAACAATTTTAATAATCTCCTAAAGTTGCAGGGTTTTGTGTTAAAGCATTTTCTAATTGCTCATCACTTGGCGCTTTACCATGCCAAGCATGCGTATGCATCATAAAATCTACTCCGTTACCCATCTCTGTATATAGTAAAATACACACTGGTTTGCCTTTTCCTGTTAATGCTTTTGCTTTAGCTAAACCCGCTAAAATAGCATCAATATCATTCCCCTTTTCAACCTCTAAGACATCCCAACCAAAAGCTTCAAATTTTGCTTTAATGCTTCCCATTGGTAAAACTTCATCAGTAGAACCATCAATTTGCTTTCCATTTAAATCAATCGTCGCAATTATATTATCAACTTTTTTTCCTGAGGCATACATTATTGCCTCCCAGTTTTGACCTTCTTGCAATTCACCATCTCCATGCAAAGTATAAACCAATTTATCATCACCATTTAGTTTTTTTGCCTGTGCAGCTCCTAAACCAACAGACATTCCTTGTCCTAAAGAACCAGAAGCAATTCTTACTCCAGGTAGACCTTCATGCGTTGTTGGATGACCTTGTAAACGAGAATCCAACAATCTAAAAGTAGCTAATTCTGAAACTGAGAAGAAACCACTATGTGCCAAAACACTATAAAAAACAGGAGAAATATGACCGTTAGAAAGAAAAAATAAATCTTCATTATTTCCATCCATATCAAAGTCTGTAGAATATTCCATTACTTCTTGATACAAACAAGTAATAAATTCTGCACATCCTAAAGAACCTCCTGGATGACCAGAATTTACAGCATGTACCATTCTTAATATATCTCTACGTACTTGTTGCGTAAAATCTTGTAATTGTTGTGTTGTTGGCATTTTGTTATTTTAGTTTGATGACAAAAATACAAAAGTGAATGAATTTGTATTCAGTTTTATAATTATTTATTCGATAATTATTAACAGTCAATACTTTATTGAAAAATAAGTATAAAATTTGTTGTTTTTAATTGTTTTCATGTCATTAATTTAAAAGAGATTTCTCCGAAATTCTTCGTTATAACAACTTAAGTTTTTTGCTTTTTTTTCTTTGCTGCAGGAAACAAAACATTATTTAAAATCAATCTATAACCGGGTGAAGTTGGATGCAAATCTAATTCAGTTTTTGGATCTCCTATTCTATGCGTGTAATCTTCAGGGTCATGACCTCCATAAAAAGTAAACATCCCTTTCCCTTTTGTTCCATGGATATAACGTGCTTCCCTATTGGTTCTGTTTTCACCTAAAACCAACACATTTGTTTTTACTGTATTTCTATCAAAAGCAGTGGTTTGTCCCATAAAACCTTTCACTAAAGTTGTATGATTCTGAGTTAACATAGTTGGTACAGGATCCCATTTTGCAGAAAACTCTACCAATGAAAAATAATCTGAAGTTTTCGGGATTTTACGTTTGGGAGTCATATCTATTGAGGAGAACTCATAAGTTGTTGGACTCCTAACTAAGTCATAATCTTTAAAAGCTAAAGTTTTATTATAATTAATTTTAGATTGATAATTAGGTGTTGTTGCATCTCCATCAAACATAGCTTCTGCGATATCAACGCCCTCTGCAGACAATGCAATATCAAAACTATCAGTAGCAGAGCACATTGCAAACATAAATCCACCCCCAATTACATAATCTCTAATTTTTTTTGTTACTGCTAATTTTTCATCAGAAACTTTTGTAAACCCAAGTTCTCCAGCTAATTCTTCTGCATTTTGTTTTCTTTGTATATACCAAGGTGCAGTTCTAAAAGAACTATAAAACTTTCCATATTGACCTGTGAAATCTTCATGATGTAAATGTAACCACTCATATAGAAGGAGTTTATCAGCTAAAACATCTTTGTCGTAAATTACATTAAAAGGAATTTCTGCATACGTTAAAACCATAGTTACAGCGTCATCCCAAGGCATTTTATCTTTTGGAGAATACACTGCTATTTTTGGTGCCTTTTCTAAAGTTACAGCATCTTGATTCGAAGATGGAGTAGCAATTTCTTTTAAAATCATTTGCGCCTTTGTATCAGAAATTATTTGATAAGAAACACCACGAATTTTACATTCGTTTTCTATAATTTTATTGTTTTCAATTAAAAATGCCCCTCCATCATAATTTAACAGCCATTTAGATTTTAAGCCTACTTCTAGTCCGAAATAAACAATTCCGTAAGCTTTTAAATGGTTTTTCTGATTATCATGATCCATTGGAACATAAATAAATGATGCCCAAATTGAGTTTGAAATCAGGAAAAATGTTAATAGTACAAGAATTTTTTTCATGAAAATTATTTAGAAATTTTCGTTTTTTATTTTTTTTCTCAATATTAATAACTCTATTTTAATATTTTGGTTTTCAATAGTTTTAATATCTAATTGCTCTAAATAATTTCATCTTTCTTTTGAACGCTTTCTTTTAATCGCTTATAATTAGAATTTAAAAAGGAACATCTTCATCTCCAAAAGCATCTTTAGGCTCTATTCTTTGATCTGGAAAAACGTCATCAGGAAAATCTGCATTCATAGATGACTGAAATTCAGAACTAAAACCTTCTTCTAAATCAGAGAATTTTGCTAAGTGTCCAGTAAATTTCAAACGAATATTATCCAATCCGCCATTTCTATGTTTTGCCACAATAAATTCACCTTGACCTTCACATGGTGTATGTTCATCGTCATCCCATTCTGTCATTCCATAATATTCTGGTCTAAAAATAAACGACACAATATCCGCATCCTGCTCAATTGCACCGGATTCACGTAAATCAGAAAGTAAAGGCCTTTTAGATCCTCCACGTGTTTCTACAGCACGAGATAATTGAGAAAGTGCAATTACAGGAACTTCCAATTCTTTTGCTAAAGCCTTTAAGTTTCTCGAAATCATAGAGATTTCTTGTTCACGATTACCGCCAGCTTTTCCGCCTGCTGTCATTAATTGTAAATAATCAATTACAATAATTTTAACACCATGCTGCGATACCAATCTTCGTGCTTTTGCACGTAAATCAAAAACCGAAAGTGATGGCGTATCATCAATAAAAATAGGAGCATCAGATAATTTCTTAACTTTTACATTTAATTGTTCCCATTCATGTGGTTCTAGATTTCCTTTTCTTAATTTTTCGGATGTCAAGCCAGTTTCCGAAGAAATCATACGTGTAATTAACTGCACAGAAGACATCTCTAATGAAAATACAGCAACCCCATGACCAAAATCGATTGCCATATTTTTTGCCATCGAAATTACAAATGCCGTTTTTCCCATACCTGGACGCGCGGCTATAATAACTAAATCCGATGGTTGCCAACCAGAAGTTAAGGCGTCTAATTTGGTGAAACCCGTCTCTAAACCAGACATTCCTTCAGAATTACCAATTTCTTGAATTTTTTGAAGTGCTTGCTTTACAAGTGAACCTGCAGCTTCTGAACTCTTCTTTAAATTCCCTTGGGTAACTTCAAAAAGTTTTGCCTCAGCATCATCTAATAATTCAAAAACATCTGTACTTTCATCATACGCATTTTCTATAATTTCTGATGAAATTGAAATTAATTTACGTTGAATATATTTCTGTAAAATGATTCTAGCGTGGAACTCAATGTGCGCAGAAGAAGCTACTTTTTGAGTTAAACGTATTAAAGAAAAATCACCACCTACAAATTCTAACTTTCCATTCTTTTTTAACAAGTTTGATACTGTTAAAATATCTATAGGCTCCGAGTTTTGGAACAATTCATAAATGGCAGCATAAATTTCTTGGTGCTTCTGATCATAAAAAGCATCTGAACTTAAGACGTCAATAACATCATCAATTCCCTTCTTGTCAATCATCATTGCTCCTAATACAGCTTCTTCTAATTCTACTGCCTGCGGAGGAATCTTCCCTTTTTCAAGACTAATTAGCCTCGATTTATCTGTCTTTTTACCTGGTATAGGAGTTGTTTTTTCCATGAACACAAATGTACTTTTTTAGGTTGGATGTATTTTCTAAAAGCTGACTTTAATTTGTGAACATATTTTGTAAACAAAATGTTATTATCTTGTTAATAACCAGTCAACTTCTATTTTGAATACTTATTTTTACGTATTCAATGTAATTTTTTTGAAAACAAAATAGAAACTTTATCTAAATACTTTTAATTGAAACTCAATAAAAGACATGTTGTTTTTGCGCTTTTTCTACCAATTCAAATTCTTTTGTTGCAATTTGCCGGAAGAAATCCTGGATTTATAGAACGTTATTACTCCAATGGCATCTATCCGACCATTTCATCCTTTTTTAGAATAACTTTAGGCTGGATTCCTTTCTCAGTTGGAGATCTATTATTAGCTTTTGCACTTTTTATTTTTATTCGTTTTTTCGTTAGATTGATAAAAACCAGATTCAAAAATTTTATTCCTAAAATCATTCATTTTACTGCAATTTTATCCATTCTTTATTTTTGTTTTTATTTTTTTTGGGGATTAAACTATTATCGAGAAAAATTAGCCAAAAACTTGGAATATCAGCAACAAGAATATACTACCAAAGAACTTCAAAGAGTTACTGAACGTATTGTTGAAAAACTGAATTATTATCAACTTAAAATAACAAAGAATGATACTTTAAAAGTTGAAAACCCATATCACCAAAAAGAACTGTTTAAAATGGCAACTGCTGGATATGATAATTTATCTAAAGATTTTCCGCAGTTAAAATATCAATATAATTCTGTAAAAAACTCTTTAATGAGTTGGTTGCAAACTTATAACGGAACCTCTGGCTATTTGAATCCTTTAACTGGTGAAGCACATGTTAATGATCGAATTCCTAAAACAAGTTCCCCAACAACTATCTGTCATGAAATGGCACATCAAATTGGTTTTGCTGCAGAAAATGAAGCCAATTTTGTTGGTTTTTTAGCAGCTAATTATAATACCGATCTTTATTTTAAATATGCAAGTTATAGAATGGCCTTCGGGTATTGTATTTCTGAATTAAGAAAACGTGATAAAGATATTTCCAAAGAACTCTGGCAAGCTGTAAATAGGGGAATTGTTAAAGATTTTAATGCAAGCTATCAGTTTTGGCAAGCTTATAAAAATCCTTTTGAACCCATTGTGAAAAAAGGTTATAATGCTTACTTAAAAGCGAATAAACAAGCCAAAGGTGTGCAATCTTACAACTATGTTGTGGACTTATTAATTTCTTATTTTAAAATTTCTAAGAACCTCTAGTTTCTTAAATTTTTGTTAAAATGCTACGATTTAACTTTTATCAAAAAACGTATCCATAAATTGAGTCCCTAATTAAAATATTTCAAACTAGATGAAAAAATTATTTTTTCTATTCTTTTTCTTGTCGCTTTCTGTCATGTATGCCCAAGATTATTTTCCAACGGATACCGGAGTAAAAACTGCAGAGAACACCGTTTTCGCTTTTACTAACGCAACAATATATGTAACGCCAAATGAAGTAATTAAAAAAGGAACCTTATTGATTAAAGATGGTAGGGTAATTCGTGCTGGGAAATCTGTAAAAATCCCTAAAGGGACGCCAACAAAAGATTTAAGCGGAAAAAATATTTATCCTTCTTTTATTGATATATATTCTGATTTCGGAATTGCAAAACCAAAAAAACAAGCGTCTAGATCTAGAACAAGACAATATGAAGCTGATCGTGAGGGCTATTATTGGAATGATCATATTAGACCCGAAACAAACCCTATTCATGATTTTAAGTTTGATGCGAAAAAAGCTAAACATTTTATTGATGCGGGTTTTGGAGTTGTAAATACGCATTTACAAGATGGAATTATTCGTGGAAATGGTTTATTAATTGCTTTAAATCCTAACTTTTCAAACGCTTACAGAATTTTAGAAACAAAATCTGCACAATACTTGTCATTTTCTAAAAGCACAAAATCTAAACAAGCGTATCCATCTTCAAAAATGGGTGCTATGGCTTTATTACGTCAAGTTTATAACGATGCAGACTGGTATGCAAATGGCAATATGAAAAACAAAGATTTAGCTTTAGAGGCTTTAAACAGAAATGAAAATTTAATTCAAATTTTTGAAACTGATAATGTTCTAGACGCTTTACGAGCAGACAAAGTGGGAGATCAATTTGGTATACAATATACCATTGTTGGTAATGGTCTAGAGTTTGAGAGAGTAAATGATATCAAATCTACCAATGCAAGTTTTATTATACCTATTAATTTTAGTGCTGCTTATGATGTCTCAGATCCTTTATTAGCACAACATATTTCATTAGGAGATATGCGTAAATGGAATCAAGAGCCGTCAAATTTAAGTGTACTTTCTAAAAATAGCATCAACTTTGCTTTGACAACTCACAAATTAAAAGACATTAAATCTTTTCATAAAAACTTACAAAAAGCAATTAAATATGGTTTTGACAAGGAAAAAGCATTAGCTGCTTTAACGACAATTCCTGCAAAAATTATTAGAAACAAATTAATAGGAAATTTAAAAACTGGAAGTTATGCAAACTTTATAATTACTTCCGGAGATGTTTTTGATGCAAAAACTACTATCTATGAAAATTGGATTCAAGGTGATAAGAATGTAATTAATAACATGAACATCAAAGATATTACTGGTAATTACATGTTATATGTAAACAATAAAAATTACGAGTTATCAATTACAGGAAAAGGAATTAAACAAACTGGTGCTATTAAAATTGGTGATAAAAAAATAAAATCTAAATTCTCTTTTAAAGACGGTTGGATTTCTATAACTTTAAGTGGTGACACTAGTTTTACTCGAATGTTAGGTAAAATTATAAATGCTTCAAATGTTATGCAAGGTGACGCTTTTGATACTGAAGGAAATAGATCCACTTGGTCGGCGAGTAAACAAGTAAAGAAAAGTACAAAGAAAGAATCATCAAAAAAATCAAAAGAAACAGCCATTACCGTTTTACCTGTTAGTTATCCTAATATTGGTTTTGGTAATTATGTGCAACCAAAAACACAAACTATATTATTTAAAAATAGTACTGTTTGGACAAGTGAAGATGAAGGAATTTTAGAAAATACAGATGTGCTTATAAAGGATGGAAAGATTCTGAAAATTGGTAAAAACCTCCGGGAAAGAAGTGCTATAGAAATTGATGGAACGGGTAAGCATTTAACTGCAGGTATAGTAGATGAGCATTCACATATTGCGGCATCAGCTATTAATGAAGGAGCACAAAACTCTTCTGCAGAAGTTACTATAGAGGATGTAGTAGATCCTAATGACATTAATATTTATAGAAATATTTCTGGAGGTACTACAACTGCTCAAATTTTACACGGTTCTGCGAATCCAATTGGAGGACGCTCTGCAATCATCAAACTAAAATGGGGGGAAAATGCAACTAATATGATGTACGACAATTCTCCTAAATTTATAAAATTTGCTTTGGGAGAAAACGTAAAACAATCACGCAGCGCTAACGGAACCCGTTTTCCACAGACAAGAATGGGTGTAGAGCAAATGTTTATAGATTATTTTACTAGAGCCCAAGAATATGATGTTTTAAAGAAAAGTGGAAAGCCTTATAGAGAAGATGTAGAAATGGAAACTTTGTCGGAAATCTTAAACAAAAAGCGTTTTATTTCGTGTCACTCTTATGTACAATCAGAAATTAATATGCTTATGAAAGTTGCAGAGAAATTCAATTTTAATATAAATACGTTTACACATATTTTAGAAGGTTATAAAGTTGCTGATAAAATGGTAAAACATGGAGTTGGTGGTTCTACCTTTTCAGATTGGTGGGCTTATAAATATGAAGTAAATGATGCAATTCCTTTTAATGCTGCTATTATGCATAATGCAGGCGTTACAGTTGCTATTAATTCTGATGACAGAGAAATGTCCAGAAGATTAAATCAAGAAGCAGCAAAAACTATAAAATATGGTGGAATGTCTGAACTTGATGCTTGGAAAACGGTCACCATAAATCCTGCCAAATTATTACATTTAGATAATCGAGTTGGTAGCATAAAAATTGGTAAAGATGCAGATGTGGTTTTATGGAGTCATCACCCGATGTCTATTTATGCTAAAGTTGAGAAAACAATTATTGATGGCAAAGTATTTTTTGATCGAGATGAAGATCTAAAAAAACGTAAAGCTATCAAACAAGAAAAAAGCAAATTAATTAGTATGATGTTGAAAGAAAAAATGGGCGGTGGAAAAACACAAAAACCTATGAAGAAGAAAGACAGAAACTTTCAATGCGATACTTCAGAAGAATTTAAAAGTTAAAAAAAGATGAAAAAAATAATATATAGTTTACTGTTCTTTTTTTTAATAGGAAATAGCAGAGCACAACAAACTCCAGCAGATAAACAAACTGCAGATTATTCTATAGAAGGAGCAACTGCACATTTAGGAAATGGAGAAATCATAGAAAATTCTTTGATAATGTTTAGCAATGGGAAAATTGTTTTTACAGGAAGTGCAAATATGAAAATTGCAAGAAGAGGAACTGTTATTAATGCAAAAGGAAAACATCTGTATCCTGGATTTATTGCTGCAAATACCTCCTTAGGTTTGGTAGAAATTGATGCTGTAAAGGCAAGTGTAGATGCCGATGAAATTGGTGTAAATAATCCTCATATAAGAAGTTTAATCGCTTATAATGCCGAAAGTAAAATTGTGGAATCCATGAGGCCAAATGGTGTTCTAATGGCACAGATAACTCCCAGAGGTGGCACCATTTCCGGTACTTCTTCTATAGTGCAATTAGATGCTTGGAATTGGGAAGATGCTGTAATTAAAGCAGATGACGCCGTTCATATAGAATGGCCAAGTAGCTTTGCAAGTGGAAAATGGTGGTTAGGAGAAGACCCTGCTCTAAAACCAAACGAAAATTATTCAAAAAATATAGAAAATATAAAATCTTATTTTATAAATGCTAAAAATTATTTAGCTAGTAATAATGAAAAGAAACACCTTCCTCATGAAGCTACAAAGAGATTATTTAAGGGGTCTCAAAAGTTGTTTATTCACGTAAATGGTCAAAGAGAAATTACGGATGCAATTACTTTAGCTAAAGAGTTAGGTATAAAGAAAATTGTAATAGTTCATGGAAATGAAGCAGATGAAATTGCAGACATATTAGTGAAAAATAATATTCCTGTTATTTTAGATAGACCACATAGAAATCCAAATAGCGAAGATGATGCTTATGATTATACCTATACAATTGCGAAGGTTTTAACGGATAAAGGAGTTTTGGTAAGTTTAGGTATGGAAGGACAAATGGAAAGAATGAATACGAGAAATTTACCTTTTTATGCCGGTACATTTGCTGCTCACGGTTTAAACAAAGAAGTTGCTTTACAATTATTAACTTCTAACACAGCAAAAATTTTAGGAATAGATGATTTCGTTGGAACTTTAGAAGTTGGTAAAGATGCTACGTTATTTATTTCTGAAGGTGATGCATTAGATATGAGAACAAATATTTTGACAGATGCTTTTATACAAGGCAGAAAAATTAGTTTAGAAACCCATCAAACAAAACTTTGGAAACGGTATTCAAATAAATATAAGGCTAAATAAAATCATACTATAACTAATAAAAAGTTGGGAATTAACAAACCTTTTTAAACATAATATATATCAATCAATTAAACCTAATTTCCTTTTCATTGGGTTTTAATTCAGATAAGGTTTACAACAAATGTGGTTTCTTGAGCTACAAATAATGTTCTTATTAGCTATTTATTCAATACCTATAATTCGGTATATTTGCTCTAATGAAAGAAATAACCAGTATTCAAAATTCGTATGTAAAAAACTTACTAAAACTTCAAGACAAGGCCAGAGAGCGAAAAAAACAAGGCTTGTTTATTATTGAAGGGAAACGTGAGATTTCTCTAGCTATTTCTTCAGAATATGAGTTTGACACAATCCTTTTTTATCCCGAAATTATTTCAGAAAATGAAATTTTACATCTTTTTAATGCGAATGTAAATAGAATAGAAATTTCAAAGGAAGTATATCAGAAATTAGCTTATCGGGAATCTACGGAAGGAATTATAGCAGTTACAAAAGCAAAAGATTTCTCGTTAAAAAATATTCAATTTAAAAATGAGAATCCTTTAATTTTAGTTGCTGAAAGTATAGAGAAACCTGGAAATATCGGTGCTTTATTAAGAACTGCTGATGCGGCAAATGTAGATGCTGTTTTTATTGCAAATCCAAAAAGCGACTTATACAATTCTAATATTATTCGTTCAAGTGTAGGTTGTATTTTTACAAATCAAATTGCGGTGGCAACATCTCAAGAAATGATTACTTTTCTAAAAGAAAACAACATCAAGATTTATGCTGCAACTTTACAAAATTCTAATGAATATCATAAAGAAAATTACACCAATGCTTCTGCCATTGTAGTTGGAACAGAAGCAAATGGATTATCAGAAATTTGGAGAGAAAATGCTACACAAAATATAAACATACCAATGCAAGGAAAAATAGACTCTATGAATGTTTCTGTGGCTGCAGCAATTGTGATTTTTGAAACAAAAAGACAAAGAAAATTTAAATAGTTATCAATGAAAGTATTAGGAATAGACATCGGTGGATCAGGAATTAAAGCAGCGATTGTAGATACGGCAACAGGAGAATTACTTTCCGAAAGACATAGAATAGCAACACCGAAACCTGCTACGCCAGAAACTATTGCAAAAGTTGTAAAAGAAATGGTTACATATTTTAACTGGCATAAAGCCGTTGGTTGCAGTTTTCCAACCACTATTGTTGATGGAAAATGTATTCATTCTGGAAATTTGAGCGAAAAATGGCTGAATGTAAAAGTTGATAAACTATTCAAAAAAGAATGTAAACTATCTTTTCATGTCAGTAATGATGCAGATTTAGCAGGAGTTGCTGAAGTAGGTTTAGGTGCAGGAAAAGACGAAAAGGGAGTTGTAATTAACATTACAATCGGAACGGGAATTGGTTCGGGACTTTTTTATAAAGGAAGGTTAATTCCAAATTTGGAAATAGGAAAAATGTTACATTCAGATGGAAAAATCATTGAGTATTTTACTGCAGATTCTGTTAGAAAAAGAGAAGAATTAACATTAAAACAATGGGCTTTACGGTTTGATATATTATTGAATTATGCTAAAGTTGTATTTTCACCAAGTTTAATTATTTTAGGCGGTGGCATAAGTAAGAAATATGATGAATTTAAAGAATATTTAACTACAGATGTTAACATAAAAGCAGCTAAATTCCGGAATAATGCTGGTATTATCGGCGCTGCAATGTATGCCGCTAAAAAAGAAAATAAGTAATGCAACCTACTACCCTATTTTATATTTTAATAGCAATTATTATCATCAGTTTTATGATTGATAAAATTTTAGAAACTTTAAATGCAAAACATTTTGATGATAAAATCCCAAGAAAATTAGCAGATGTTTATGATGAGAAGGTATATAAAAAATCGCAGGAATATAAAAAAATAAATGCTAAATTCTCCAACCTGACGTCAACCTTTTCAATAGTTTTAACAATAGCTTTCTTTTTTTTCGATGGATTTAAAGTAGTCGATGATTTAGCCAGAAGCTTTACCAATAATTCAATTTTAGTTGCTTTAATTTTCTTTGGTTTTATTATGTTTGGTTCAGATATTTTAACAACGCCATTTTCTTATTACAAAACATTTGTAATTGAAGAAAAATTCGGGTTTAACAAATCAACAAAAAAAACATTTTGGTTAGATAAATTAAAAGGTGTGTTCATGAGTATTCTTTTAGGCGGAAGCATTTTATCGTTAATTATTTGGTTTTATCAAATTGCTGGACAAAATTTTTGGATCTATGCTTGGGTTTTAGTGGCCGTTTTTTCTTTATTTATGAATATGTTTTATGCAAAAATGATTGTTCCTTTATTCAATAAACAAAGACCGTTAGAAGATGGAGCGTTAAAATTAGCAATAGAAAGTTATGCTGAAAAAGTTGGTTTTACATTAAACAATATTTTTGTAATTGATGGTTCAAAAAGATCAACAAAAGCAAATGCCTATTTCTCTGGTTTTGGTTCTCAAAAAAGAATCACACTTTATGACACCTTAATTAACGATTTAGAAATAGATGAAATTGTGGCTGTTTTGGCGCATGAAGTTGGTCATTATAAAAGAAAACATATCATTTTTAATTTAGCATCTTCTATCCTACTCGCAGGTTTTACATTGTTTCTTTTATCTCTTTTTATTAATTCTTCAATTTTGTCAGAAGCTTTAGGAGTTTCAATTTCAAGTTTTCATATTGGTTTAATTGCTTTTGGAATTTTATATTCACCGATATCTGAAGTTACAGGTTTAATTATGAATTATGTATCTAGGATTTTTGAACATCAAGCAGATAATTATGCTAAAGAAACCTATGCAGCAAAACCATTAATAACATCTCTTAAAAAATTATCAAAAAATAGTTTGAGTAATTTAACACCGCATCCCGCTTACGTTTTTATGCATTACTCTCATCCAACTTTGTTGGAAAGAATTCAGAATTTAGAAAAGTAATTTCTTGCTTGTTAGAATACTTATTCATAAATTGACTTTTGATTATATATAATATATCTGGATTGGAGCTTATGGATTACATAGCAACTAAAGAAGAGGAAAATAAAGAGATTGCAAATCGTTACAAAGATTTGTTAAAAGGTACTTATGAAGTCTTATCAAAAAAAGATAAAGAGTTAATAAGGAAGGCTTTTGATGTTGCTGTAGAAGCACACTCTAAACAACGAAGAAAAACTGGTGAGCCTTACATTTATCATCCAATTGCTGTGGCAAAAATTGTTGCTATGGAAATTGGTTTGGGCGCAACATCTATTGCTGCTGCTTTGTTACATGATGTAGTAGAAGATACAGATTATACTATAAATGATATGGAGCAATTGTTTGGAGAAACAATTGCAAGAATTGTAAACGGATTAACTAAAATTTCACGTTTAAATAAGGAGCAAGACGCTTCAATCCAAGCAGAGAATTTTAGAAAAATGCTATTGACATTAAACGATGATGTTAGAGTTATTTTAATAAAAATTGCAGACAGATTGCATAATATGCAAACTATGGATGCAATGCCAGATCATAAACAAGTTAAAATTGCTTCAGAAACCTTATACATATATGCACCTTTAGCCCATAGATTAGGCTTATATAACATAAAAACAGAGTTAGAAGATTTAGGCTTAAAATATACAGAGCCAGAGGTTTTTTTAAGTATTGTTGATAAAATTAAAGAAAGCAAAGAGGAACAACAAAATTATTTAAAACAATTTTCGGATAAACTTAAAAGTGGTTTAGATAAAGAGAATTTTACGTATGATATAAAAGGTAGATTTAAATCTATTTATTCTATTAGAAAAAAAATGCGAAATCAAAATGTAACTTTTGAAGAAGTGTACGATAAATATGCCATTAGAATTATTTATTCTCCCTCTTCTAATGATGATAAATTTGATGCATGGAAAATTTATACAATTGTCACAGATTACTTTAAACCAAATCCAGCCCGTTTACGAGATTGGATTTCACAACCAAAATCTACAGGCTATGAAGCGCTTCATATTACTGTAGTTGGTCCAGATGCAAAATGGGTAGAGGTGCAAATTCGTTCTGCAAGAATGAACGAAGTTGCAGAAAAAGGATATGCTGCACATTTTAAATACAAACAAGGAAATAAAAACGAAAGCGGTTTAGAGGGCTGGTTAAACAAGTTAAAAGAAACCTTAGAAAGTCAGAATATAAATGCAGTTGATTTTGTTGAGGATTTTAAACTGAATTTATACTCTAAAGAGATCTATGTTTTTACTCCAAAAGGTGAATTAAAATCGCTTCCAAAAGATGCTTCTGCATTAGATTTTGCTTTTTCAATTCACACAGACGTAGGCTTAAAGTGCAGAGGAGCAAAAGTAAATGGTAAGTTGGTTCCATTAAGTCAAACGTTAAAAAGTGGAGATCAAATAGAAGTTATAATAGGTTCTAAAAACAAGCCCAATTCTAGATGGTTAGATTTTGTTATTACAGCTAGGGCTAAAACAAAAATTAGAGCTGCTTTAAAAGACGACGAAAAGCAGATAGCAGAAGAAGGAAAATCAGTTTTAATGCGAAAACTACGTCATTTAAAAATCCCTTTTAATGAAAAAACAGTTAATGAATTAGTACTCTATTTTAATTTAAAAACAAGCTTTGATTTATTTTATAGATTAGGAAACGGAGCTATAGACAACACACAGTTAAAAGCATATGTATCACAAAGAAATAGCACCATTTTAAATTTCTTTAAAACCAAATTACGAAGATCAAATTCAAATAGTGATATCGCCGAAAACACAGATGAAGTTACTCATAATTATGATGCTTTAGTTTTTGGCAAAGAAGAAGAAAAATTAGATTTTACACTTAGTAAATGTTGTAATCCAATTCCTGGAGATAAGGTTTTTGGATTTTTAACAATTAGTGAAGGTATAAAAATTCATAAAAAAAACTGTCCAAATTCAATTTCTTTGCAATCTAATTATGCCTACAGAGTGTTGTTAGCAAAATGGATTGATTCTACTAAGCAAGATTTTAAAGTTATATTACATATTAGTGGTGTGGATAATAAAGGGATTATAAACAATGTAACACGAATCATTTCTAATAATATGGGCGTTTTTATACATGGCATAAATATTGCTGGAAATGAAGGTGTTTTTGAAGGAAAAATATCATTAGGCGTAAAGAATATTTCACAATTAAATAGGCTAATTAAAAGTATTCAAAAAGTAGAAGGAGTTAAAAAAGTAGAACGTGTTAATACTTTGTAAATATCATTTATATAAAAATTGATTTTTATTCAGAAATAACTGTAAATTTGTTGTTTAGTAAAAATTAAACCCATGAGTAATTCTCTTGATAATCAAGAAGTAGTTAAAAAAGTTTTTACCTCATATTTGCAAGAGCATAAGCACAGAAAGACTCCTGAGCGTTATGCGATACTCCAGGAAATTTATGATGCTGATGAGCATTTTGATATAGAATCTTTATATATTAAAATGAAAAACAAAAACTACAGAGTTAGTAGAGCAACACTTTATAATACTATAGATTTATTATTAGATTGTAATTTAGTTAGAAAGCATCAATTTGATGGGCAGTCAATGGCGCGTTACGAAAAAAGTTATTTTGATAAGAATCACGATCATGTCATTTTCACAGATTCTGGTGAAGTAAAAGAATTTTGTGATCCAAGAATTCAAATTATTAAAAAAACCATTGAAGATATTTTTGATATTGATATTCAAAATCATTCACTGTATTTTTACGGAACAAAAAAGAAAAAATCTTAACAAACAATACACAATTAAAAACAACAAATTAACACAACTAATGGCTGTAGATTTATTACTAGGATTGCAATGGGGAGATGAAGGTAAAGGTAAAATTGTAGATGTTCTTACCAATAATTACGATATCATTGCTCGTTTTCAGGGGGGGCCGAATGCAGGACATACCTTAATTTTTGATGGATTTAAACACGTTTTACATACAATTCCTTCAGGTATTTTTCATAAAACGGCATTAAACGTTGTTGGAAATGGAGTTGTTATAGATCCTGTTATTTTTAAAAAAGAACTAGAAAACTTAGACAAACATAGCATAGATTATACTTCAAGACTATTAATTTCTAGAAAAGCACATTTAATATTACCAACACATAGACTGCTAGATGCAGCCTCAGAAACTTCTAAGGGAAAAGCTAAAATCGGCTCTACTTTAAAAGGTATTGGACCAACTTATATGGATAAGACTGGTAGAAATGGAATGAGAGTTGGTGATTTAGAGTTAGAAAACTGGAAAGAAAAATACGATGCCTTAACAACAAAACATATTAAAATGTTAGCATTTTTTGATGTTCAGGTTGAATATGACTTAAAAGAATTAGAAGCAGAATTTATTAAAGGAATCGAAAAATTAAGAACATTAGCGTTTATTGATAGCGAAGAGTTTCTAAACCAAGCCATTAAAGATAAAAAGACAATCTTAGCCGAAGGCGCACAGGGTTCCTTATTAGATATCGATTTTGGTACGTATCCTTTTGTTACATCTTCCAATACTACTGCAGCAGGCGCATGTACAGGCTTAGGTGTTGCTCCCAACAGAATTGGTGAAGTTTTCGGGATTTTTAAAGCGTATACTACACGCGTTGGCTCTGGTCCTTTTCCTACAGAATTATTTGATAAAGCTGGATCTGAAATGGCAAGAATTGGGCATGAATTTGGTGCAACAACCGGTAGACCTCGAAGATGTGGTTGGTTAGATTTAGTTGCATTAAAATATGCTGTGGATGTCAATGGAGTTACCCAGTTAATGATGATGAAAGGAGATGTTTTATCAGGTTTCGAAACATTAAAAATTTGCACAACATACAACTACAAAGGAAAAGAAATTAGTCATTTACCTTATAATATAGAACCTGAAAATGTTTCTGTAAATTATACTGAATTTAAAGGTTGGAACGAAGATTTAACTAAAATGACTGCTGCTGATCAATTACCACAGAATTTACTGGACTATGTTGCTTTTATTGAAAAAGAAACGGGTGTTCCTGTGTCTATTGTTTCTGTTGGTCCAGATAGGAAACAAACGATTACGAGATAATTCTCAATAATTAGATACTAAAAAAGCATCTTCCATTGTCTGAAAGATGCTTTTTTATTGCCTAATTAGTAATTTCTGAAAGCTTATCTATATCCGACATCATAAAATAAGCTTATTTTCGATCCAAAAACTATTGTTTACAAACTGTAAACATTTAATTATAAGCCGTATTTCTTCTTCGTTTAGATGAAAGGCCCTTACTTTAAAAACTGATATAAAATTTTATTTTTTCGATTCAGCAAGAATTTCAAGAGCATATTGACTGCATTGATTTAAGGTTTCTTTGACATGTAATATAGTAGTTTTAGGGTTTATTAAACACATTCTGATAACAACCTCGTTTTGTAGGACCGTTGTCACTAAAAGTGCTTCTTTTGATGCCACTACTCTTGCCGAAATTTCTTGATTCAATTTATCTAATATTTCCTTAGATAAATTAAGACCTAAAGGATTGTACCTAAAGTTGATAATTGCTAAAGTTGCAGGAGAAACAATTTCCCAATTTTTACTATTTCTTAGGAGATCTTCTGTTTCTTCCGCCAAATCAATATTATAAGAAATAGCTTCTTTAAATGTTTCTAAACCATAAGTTTTAATCGACATATAAAACTTTAAAGCTCTAAACCTTCTTGTTAATTGAATACCATAATCATAAAAATTAATTTCAGATTCATTCCCTTCAATATCTCTTAAATATTCTGGTTTTTCACTAAAAGTATTACTTAACCAAGAAGCATTTTTCACCAATAAACATCCTATTTCATAAGGCTGAAAAAACCATTTGTGCGGGTCTACAGTTAAGGAATCTGCACGTTCAATTCCGTGTAACATTCTGCTTCCTTTTTTTGATAATATTGCTGCTCCACCGTAAGCACCATCAATATGATACCATAGATTTTCTTTTTCACAAATATCTGCTAATGTATCTAACGGATCTACAGTTCCTGTATTTGTAGTTCCGGCAGAAGCAATAATACAAAAAGGTTTTTTTCCTTCTAATTTGTCTTTTGCAATTTCATTTTTTAATTTATTAATACTGAATCTATATTCTAAATCTGTAGGAATAATTTTAATTTGTTCTTTTTTGAATCCTAAAACCCTAATGGCTTTTATATTTGACGAATGGGCTTGATCTGATAAATAAATGACTGCTTTAGAAAAATCATCACCACATTTTATTCTTCTAGCCGTTACCAAAGCCGTTAAATTAGCCATAGAACCGCCACTTGTAAAAATTCCTCCTCCCTTTGTTACTGGAAAATTAAACATTTTCAGCAACCAATTTATAGTGACAATTTCTAATTCAGCCGCTGCAGGAGAAACAATCCAACCACCAGAAAAAATATTAAAACCTGTTGCTAAAGAATCTGCCATTGTACTGATAAAATTACTGGGTCCTGGAACAAAGGAAAAAGCTTTTGGATGGCTAGAAATATTACTATTTGGTATTACCTTATCCATAACAAAGTCTAAAACTTTATCTGCTGGCATTCCTTTTTCAGGCGCTTCTTGTAAAAAAATACTATCCATTTCTTCTCTCGAAGCTGTAGTTACAGGTTTTTTGTTTTCGATTTCTTTATAATGTTCAGTTATTAAATCGACAATTTTATAGCCATAAGATTTCATTTCCTCTACTGATAAATCAAAAAATGGTTTCATTATTTTATTTTTAGCAAAATTACAAGATGTCAACAACCTATGAGTGATAAAAAAGAAATTATTTAAAGAAGACTTTTTGCAACACGTGCATTTAGAGAATAATATTTTATTCTCTAAAGTTTTAAAATTTGATTTAAAAGGCACTTAATAAGTAAATTATTTTCACTTTTCTTTAGTACTAAGCAATTTTCTTTTCATTATTTTTACCAAAACAAGTATCTTGAAAAAAATTTCGTTCTTATTGCTAATAATTTATACATCAATTTCTTTTTGTCAAGAAAAAAGGAAAATTGAATATCAAGCTGAAATTCAAGAAGCGAATGAAGAAAAATTTCCCGGAGCAAGCATACTTATTGGCAATGTTAAAATGGATCATGAAGGTGTTAAATTAACATGTCAACAAGCACTCTATTATAAAAAACAAAACTTTTTTAAAGCGATTGGTAACGTCCTCATAAAACAAGGCGATACCATTACACAAACTAGTGATTATGCAGATTATGATGCCAACTCTAAACAAGCACTTTCTTGGGGAAATGTAGTTTTAAAGGACCCTACAATGACCTTAACTACAGATACTTTGCAATTTGATAGGTTAAACCAGAAGTTGTATTATAAAAACTATGCGACCATTAAAGATGTCACTAATACCTTAAAAAGTAAAATAGGTAATTACTATTTAGAAAACAAAAAATTTACAGCAACAACAAGAGTAACAGTCGTAAATCCTGAGCATAATTTAGAGTCTAATCATTTAGATTATTATACTGATTCTGGCTACACGTATTTGTACGGCCCTTCTACCATAACAAATAAAGAAAATAAAAATAAAATTTATTGTGAAAGAGGATTTTACAATACAAAGACAGACATTTCTTATTTTGTAAAAAAAGCAAAATTATATTTAAAAGAAAGAACTGTTGAAGGCGATAGTCTTTATTATGACAAGAGAAAAGGTTTTGCTTCTGCTACCAATAATATTCAAGTAATTGATACTATTCAAAACTTTATTACGAAAGGAAATTATGCTGAAATTTTTGAACAAAAAGACTCTCTTTTTGTTATTAAAAAAGCAGTAGCGATTTCTATCGTAGATAAAGATTCTACGTTTATTCATGGAGATACTTTATTAGTAACAGGAAAAGTAAAAGAACGTATCATTAGAGCGTATCATCATGTAAAAATATTTAAATCAGATTTACAAGGAAAGTGTGATTCTATTCATACAAATCAAAAAACAGGATACACAAAATTATACAGAAACCCTGTTATTTGGTCTGACAAAAATCAAATTACTGGAGATACAATTTATTTGAAATCTAATGTAGATACAAAAAAACTAGACTCTTTAAAAGTATTTAACAATGCATTTATTATTTCCAAAGATTCATTGTCAGAAAACGATTTCAACCAAATTAAAGGAAGAAATATGTTTGGTAAGTTTGAGAAAAATAAGCTAAGAAACCTTTTAGTAAAAGGAAATGCAGAATCAGTTTATTACAATAGAAACGAAGAAACCAATGTTATAGAAACCATTACAAAAGAAATTTCTAGTAATATTGAATTCATTTTAGCAAAGGGAGTCATAGAGTCTATTAAATATTTAAAAGCATCTGATGGCAAAACCTATCCACCATCCATGTTACCTGAAGAAGTGAAAATATTAAAAGGTTTTATTTGGCGAGAAAGTGAGCAACCAAAAAAAATGGAAGATATTTTTAGTAGAAATAGTAATGAAAAAGATGTTCCCAAAAAGAAGAAAAATATTAAAAATATTAAAAAAAATCCTGCAATACTGGATAAAAAAATAGCTGTTATTAAAAAACAATAACTTTGAAATCTGATTTTTTTAAATATCAAGCACAAACCTCTCCACATCCCCTTAGCATAGAAATTTCTCATGCAAAAGGGAGTTATATCTATGATATAACGGGAAAACCATACTTAGATTTTGTAGCAGGTGTTTCTGCGAATAGTTTGGGCCATAATCATCCAAAAGTTTCAGAAGCAATTAAAAATCAAATTGACACCTATGCTCATGTAATGGTTTATGGCGAGTTTATTCAACAGCCACAAGTAGCTTTATGCAAGCTATTAGCGTCCACTTTACCAGAAAACTTGGCATCCGTTTACATCACAAATTCTGGAACAGAAGCTGCAGAAGGTGCTTTAAAATTAGCAAAAAGAGTTACAAATAGATCAGAAATTATTGCTGCGAAAAACTCTTATCATGGAAATACACAAGGTGCTATGAGTGTTTCTGGAGTAGAAAAACAAAATGCAGCTTTTAGACCTTTAATTCCTGGAATTAAGTTTATCACTTTTAATAATGAATTAGATATTACTAAGATCACCAAGAATACTGCTGCAGTTATTCTAGAAACAATTCAAGGTGGAGCTGGGTTTATAGAACCTAAAAACAATTATTTAACAAAAGTAAAACAACGTTGTACAGAAGTCGGTGCATTATTAATTTTGGATGAAATTCAAACTGGAATTGCAAGAACAGGAACTTTCTGGGGATTTGAGAATTACAATGTAATTCCGGATATTATTATTGCAGGGAAAGGTTTAGGTGGTGGAATGCCAATTGGTGCTTTTATTGCTTCCTACGAGCATATGAGTTTGTTAAAAGATAATCCTAAATTAGGACATATTTCAACTTTTGCCGGACATCCTGTTATTGCTGCTGCTGCCAATGCAACGGTTACGGAAATTCTTGAAAAAGACTTCCTTTCCGAGAGTTTGCGAAAAGAAAAACTTATCAAAAAACATTTACAACACCCATCAATAAAAGAAATTAGAGGAAAAGGTTTAATGCTAGCTGCTTTTGTAGAAACTCCAGAATTAGCAGCAAAAATTATTCTAAAATGTTTGGATAAAGGTTTGATTTTATTCTTCTTATTATTCGAAGGGAGAGCTATGAGAATTACGCCACCACTAACTATTTCTGATGAAGAAATAATTGCTGGTTGTAGTATTATCTTAGATGTAATTGAAGAATCTGTTTAGTTTATTTCTAAAATTAAAAAACCATTTAACTTCAATAACATCGAATATAAGACATTAAAACAATATTCATATAAAAATGAACATTAGACCTGTTATAAAATAAAGGTAGAGTAATTATAAATCGTTTTGTAATAAACGGCTTAATTAAACAAAAACCTATAATTAAATATTTTATAGGTTTATTGTATCACTGACTTTGTAGTCTATTCTCAATATTAATTTATGCTTTATTTTTCTAAAAAAACTACAATTTAGATTAACACCGCAACAAAATATTTAAAAAATTCATAAAAAAAACCAAGCAAAAATGCTTGGTTTTTTTTATGAATAATTAAAAGAATACTTACCTTCTACTGTAATTAGGAGATTCTTTGGTAATCACTACATCGTGTGGATGACTTTCATTAATTCCGCTTGCCGTAATTCTTACAAATCTTCCTGTTTCTTTTAATGTTTCAATATCTTTTGCTCCACAATACCCCATTCCCGCTCTTAAACCTCCAATAAACTGATGAATACTTTCAGATAATTCACCTTTATAAGGAACCCGTCCTACGATTCCTTCTGGAACTAATTTTTTGAGATCATCTTCAATATCTTGAAAATACCTATCCTTAGAACCTTGCTCCATCGCTTCAACGGAACCCATTCCTCTATAAGACTTAAACTTTCTTCCTTCATAAATAATGGTTTCTCCAGGAGATTCTTTTGTTCCTGCCAATAAAGACCCCAACATTACAGAATCTGCACCAGCGGCAATCGCTTTAGGGATATCTCCTGTGTAACGAATTCCGCCATCTGCAATTACAGGAACTCCACTTCCCTTAATAGCGGCTGCAACCTCTAGAACTGCTGAGAATTGAGGAAAACCAACACCCGCAACAATTCTTGTTGTACAAATAGAACCAGGACCAATACCGACTTTTACTGCATCCGCGCCAGCTTCTACTAAATATTTGGCCGCTTCACCAGTTGCAATATTACCTACCACAACATCTAAATTTGGAAACTTTGCCTTTACGGCCTTTAAAACAGTTACTACCCCTTTCGTATGTCCGTGAGCAGTATCTATAATAACCGCATCTACTCCAGATTTAACTAATGCTTCTGCCCTATTTAAAGCATCGCTAGTAACACCTAAAGCCGCTGCAACTCTTAATCTTCCAAAAGAGTCTTTGTTTGCCATTGGTTTTTGAGTTACTTTAGTAATATCTCTAAACGTAATTAATCCTTTTAATTTATAGTCTTTATCAACTATTAAAAGCTTTTCAATTTTATAATTTTGAAGAATTTTTTCAGCATCATTTAAAGAAGTTCCAACAGCAGCGGTAACCAAATTCTCACTAGTCATTACATCGACAATAGGTCTTTGATTATCGTGTTCAAAACGTAAATCCCTATTGGTCACAATTCCTTTTAAAATACCTTGATCATCAACAATAGGTATACCTCCAATGCCATGTTCTTTCATGTTTGCTTTCGCATCGAAAACAACAGCGGTTAAGGGCAAAGTAACAGGATCTATGATCATACCACTCTCTGCACGCTTTACTTTTCGTACTTCTTTTGCTTGTTGCTCAATAGACATGTTTTTGTGCAAAACACCTATACCTCCTTCTCTAGCAATCGCAATTGCCAAAGCGGATTCTGTAACCGTATCCATAGCTGCCGAGGCAATTGGGACATTTATAGTAATATTTTTAGTGAATTTTGTTTGAATACTTACTTCTCTTGGAAGAACTTCTGAGAAGGCTGGAACCAATAAAACATCATCATATGTTAAACCTTCTCCTAAAATTTTGTTATTGTGTGCTGTCATGTTGCAATTAAAATATAATTGCGTACAAATTTACAATTTATTATTGATTTTAAAGAAATTTATTTAAGTTCATTATTTTTATATAAACAAGTCTTAATTATCCTCAACTAATATTTTTTTTAAGTTATTCATCTGACGCTTAATTTATTAACAATATTATTTTTATTTATTCTAAATAAGTTTTGCACATCTGTTGTTAGGTTGTATATTTGCACCCGAAAAGAGATCTATTTATAATTAATCTAAATAAAATGAAGCCTATAATTATTACACTAACTGCCTTGTTTGCACTAACATTAAGTTCACAGCAGAAAGAAAAAGAGAAGCAAGAAACAACTTTAGACTCCATTCAAAAATTGGATGAAATTATACTTTCTACTGCTACAATTTTTGGAAATAAATATGTTGCAAAACATCGAACAGGTTCTGCCTATTATTTATCACCAAAAGAATTACAAAAATTCAGCTTTACTGATGTAAACAGAGCATTAAGAAGTGTACCTGGTGTTAGTATTTATGAAGAAGATGGTTTCGGATTAAGACCAAATATTAGTTTGCGAGGAACTTCACCAGAAAGAAGTTCTAAAATTACATTAATGGAAGATGGTGTATTAATTGCTCCTGCTCCATACAGTGCGTCTTCTGCTTATTATTTTCCTACAATAGCAAGAATGGAAGCTGTAGAAGTTTTAAAAGGAAGTAGTCAAGTGCAATATGGGCCTTCTACAACAGGTGGAGCTATTAATATGATTTCTGCACAAATACCTACTGAATTTAGCGGAAAAATTAACGCAAGCTATGGTAGTTTCAATTCAAATCAATTGCATGCTAAAATTGGTGGAGGAAATAATTCATTTGGTTATGTACTGGAATATCTGAACTATGGTTCTGATGGTTTTAAAACTTTACCAAGTGGAAAAAATACAGGCTTTAATAAAAATGATGTCGTTGCTAAATTTAAAGTAAATTTATTTCCTATTGCAACGATAAAGCAATCTTTAGAGTTTAAATTTCAATATGCAGATGAAATTGGTAATGAAACTTATTTAGGATTGTCTGAAGAAGATTTTAATACAAATCCTTTTTCTAGATACGCAGCTTCCGATAAGGACAAAATGACTACTGATCATACTCAGTACATGCTTACTCATAAATTAGATTTTTCTAAAAACTTAAGAATTACGACTACTACTTATCAAAATAATTTTTCTAGAAACTGGTACAAATTAAACGATGTTACTTTTAACGGAGAGAAACAATCTATTGCGAATATTTTAGACGATCCAACAGCGCTGCCAAATCATTTTTCAATTGTAAATGGTTCCATGAATTCTGGAGCAGATGCTTTAGGGATAAAAGCAAATAACAGAAAATACTATTCCCAGGGAGTTCAAACAAAACTTGATTACCATTGGTATAAAGGAGACACATTTCATGATTTAGAAATTGGTTTTAGATTTCATTACGATGAAGAGGATAGGTTTCAATGGGTTGATAAATACGGTATATCTAATAAAGGAAACCTAGCTTTAACTACGGCAGGAGTTCAAGGTACAAATGCAAACAGAATTGCTAGCGCAAAAGCTTTTGCCTCTTATATTACCTATAAATTAAAATATAATAATTGGACCTTAACGCCAGGAGTGCGATATGAAAACATTTCGTTACAAAGAGAAGATTTTGGTAAAAATGATGTTACAAGAACAGGTGTTGATTTAGCTACAAGAAAAAATTCTGTGGATGTGTTTATTCCTGGAATAGGCGCGAATTATAAATTTAATAATAATTTTTCTTTATTTGGTGGAATTCATAAGGGCTTTTCTCCTCCAGGAAATCAAGATGGACAAGAACCAGAAGAAAGTATTAATTACGAACTAGGTACACGTTTTAACATAGGAAAACTGACAGGAGAATTTGTTGGGTTCTTTAATGATTATTCAAATCTTTTAGGAAGCGATTTGGCTGCAACTGGTGGCACAGGTTCTTTAGAACAATTTAATGCAGGAGAAGTAAATGTGAACGGAGTTGAAATTTTATTAAACTATAATTTAGCGATGAAAGGGTCAAAAATTTCTTTGCCTTTTTCTTTTGGATATACATTCACCAACTCCGAATTTCAAAATAGTTTTGGTAGCTCAGATGGTTTATGGGGTATAATTACCGTTGGTGATGAAATGCCTTATATTCCAAAACATCAATTTAATGCTACTCTTTCTTTAGAACATACCTCTTTTGAAATTAACTTAAATGCGAGATATAATGGAGCGTTTAGAACATTGGCTGGAACGGGTACTATTGCGAATAATGAAAAAGTAGCTTCTAATTTTATTGTAGATCTTTCTGGTAAGTATTATGTAAACAAAAAGGTTCGTTTAACAGCAAATGTTATAAATATATTAGACAATACGTATGCCGCTTCTAGAGTTCCTGCAGGTTTAAGACCAGGACACCCGTTTGGTGCCTATGCTGGTATAGATTTTAGATTTTAAACTTATTATTAAAACCTCATTCTAAAGCTCGAATAATTTAAAACATTATTCGAGCTTTTTATTTCCCTAAAAAGACTAAATGCAATAAAATCACTGAGTTGTTTTAAAACATTCAGTGCTTTCTATAATTTAAAAATAGCTTTATATCTGATAAATTGAGACTGAACTGACAGGCGTCATAGCATACTCTAAAATATCAATTTACATTTGTTTTAGATAAACTGAACCGAAATGAAAATGTTATCTTATTCTCTCAAAAAAAAGGAATAACACTCGCATAGATATGCAATGTTTACTTTAAAAAAAACATATAAATACGAGAAAATACAAAGGAATTAGATAGTTATTTATACCATCACTGCATAGATAAACATCTAATAACTTTAGGTTTAATAAAGTGTCAGTAAATTTGCTTCTATGCTCAAATAATAACATTGATTTTTCATAAAGCTGTATTCTAATATTTTAATGGCAATATTCTAAAAGCTTTTAAATTATGAAAAAGGTATTTTTTTTTATTATGTTAATTACATTTTTTGGTGTCAATTGCCAAAATATGATTAATGAAGATTTTTGGCAGAAGGATAAGGTTGCGCACAGTATAGTCGGTTTTGGTATTAGTGCTTGTGCATACACCTATTTGTCACTTCATAACAAACATAAAAACCTAACCAAATTCCAGAGGCGAACGATCTCGTTTTCTGTGGCTTTGCTTGCAGGTGGTTTAAAGGAAGTTACTGATAGTTTCTCTTCAAAACATGACGCATCTTGGGGTGATATTGGTGCAAATATGGCAGGTGCGTTAGCTTTTCAAGTTACTATATCAATTCCTTTAAACAAGAAGCGTAAAGGGAATAAAGAAAAGAACTAAATTAACATAACTTATTTTTCTATTTCACAACAATGGAAAAAATTGAAAGGTATTTTTGGTTTGTTCTTTTCATAATCGACAACTATTTAAACTTAGGGTGATAATATAAATTTATACGAGGTTTGAATTTTAAGTGCCAAAACACGTATTATTTATAGATTTTTTTAGGCGAATTTATAATTAAAACTTATTTTAATTGTGGTTTTTAAAGTGAAATGAAATAAACAAAACTACAGATCATTATATATTAGATCATTACCTAATTATCTTCAATAAACTCTACTGTACATACTCCAGAATAATAAGTTTAAGGCTTTAAAAAATAGAAGTATTTATTTAGCAGAACTCTTTATGAAATACTGCTCTTGTTGCGAATTTGTATTATACATTTTTTTGTTAATTCATTTAGACCATCTTACATAGAAATAAGTAATATAGTTTGAATAAAGTGTCCTTAAATTTGTTTCTTAACTCAAAAGATAACTTTACTTTTTTTTGCATTTCACGGAATAATAGAATTGAATGAACAAAAAATAAAATAAGGTTTTATAATAATTATTGCTTTTAAAATAGTTATATTAGAGTATTATTATAACAATTTTCTAAAACCCCCCTAAATTATGAAAAATGTATTATTTTTTATTACGTTCATGACCTTTTCTAATATCAATAGTCAAAATATGATTAGTTCAGATTTTTGGCAAAAGGATAAGATTCAGCACAGTTTAGCATCTTTTGGTATTAGTACTTTTACATATACCTATTTATCACTTCATAATAAACATAAAGACCTCCCCGAATTAAAAAAGCGATTGATTTCGATTTCTGCGGCTTTGCTTATAGGTGGTTTAAAAGAAGTTAGTGATAGTTTCTCGCCAAAGCATGACGCATCTTGGGGTGATATGGGAGCAAATACAGCAGGTGCGCTAGCTTTTCAAGTTAGCATAGCAATTCCCTTAAATATAAAGCGTAAAAAGAATAAAGAAAAGTATTAAACTGACGTAATTTATTTTTCTATTTGACAGCAATGAACAGCATTGATAGTTTTTATCGATTTGTTTTTTGTAGAGTAAATTCAGTGAACAAACCCCAAAAGGCAGAAATAAATCTTTATCATTAAATTTCTGATTTGGGGTTTTTGTTTTCTAAAAAAAAAATAGATCTCAAAATATTACTTAACGTTTTTTAATTATCTCTGCTCTATATACTTTATAAGATTTATTTCTGATGAAATCACATGTCCCAAAAGCTGAAACGTATTTAGGTAATTATATTTGAAGACCTAAGATAATCAGCTTAATATTTGTAAAAACAAAAGCATTTATTAAGCAGAGTTTTTATAAAATACTACTCTTTTATCCAATTTGTCTGGCGTCTTTCTTTGTTAATTTATTTAGAACTAAAAGTCAATACTGAACTGACAGATATAATAAGGTACTTAGAAGTATCAATTTAAATTTGTATTTTAAGCTTTAAAACGTAGTATAAATGTAATCTTATTCCCGTAAAAAAAGGGATAACATTTGCATTAAAGCGCCGTATTTACCTAATAATAATAGACAGATGAAAGAAAAAACTGAAAACTTAGATAACTATTTAGACCATCATTATATACACAGAAGTAACTGGTTAAGGGCAGCAGTACTTGGGGCAAATGACGGGATTTTATCGACGGCTAGTCTCGCTATTGGTATCGCTGCTGCGAGCAATTTAAGAGAACCCATTATTTTAGCAACATTGGCTGGTTTAGTAGCCGGTGCATTATCCATGGCGGCTGGAGAATACGTTTCTGTAAGTTCTCAAACAGATATTGAAAAGGCGGATATTGAAAGAGAAATTATAGAATTAAAAGAAATGCCAGAAATTGAATTAGTTCGATTGGCAGAAATTTACGAAAAGCGAGGACTTAAAAAAGAAACAGCTTTACTTGTTGCTAAAGAAATGACGGAAAAAGATGCGCTCGCTGCACACATTCGAGATGAATTAGGTATAAATGAAATGAATAAGGCAAAACCTATCCAGGCTGCATTAACTTCTGGCGCTGCGTTTACAGTAGGTGGATTACTTCCTTTTTTAGTAACTCTTTTTCTACCTTTAAAAAATATCGAATATTCTCTTTACGGTTTTGCATTATTATTTCTAATAATTTTAGGCGTTGTATCTGCTAAAACAGGAGGTTCAAGTATTGGCAAAGCAATATTAAGAATTGCTTTTTGGGGAACTGTTGCTATGGGGTTAACAGCCCTAGTTGGGCACCTCTTTAATGTAAATATGATATAAATCAACACATACAATCTAAATTGTGTAACCTAAATCAAAAAGTAGTCCATCCTCAATATCTTTCCTGAAAAAATGAAAATTGGTATCATACGATGAAGAATATTTATACTTTTTTTTTACGAATTTTATTTAAATTTCAGATTTTTTGAAAACTAAATTAAATAATTAGGGTAAAGTGTGCACTACTTTACCACAACATAAATGCTTTTGTTTTAGCATTGGTTTAATAATGTATAGCTCATATCACTTGTTGTTGCTGAATTTTTATTTATTTTTTGTTTGTATGTTTTTTTTAAGCCGTTTAATCATAAGAATTCAAAATATTAATACTTATTTTGAATTATGAAAAAAATAACTCTAATTTTATGCATATTTACCCTCTCTTATGGATTTTCACAAAGTTTACCAATTAATTTTGAAGGTGATATAACATCTTCAAACTTCGAAAATTTTGATGGAGGAATAGCAATTGTAACCACCAACCCATTGGTCTCATCAGATAACAACAGCGACACGGTTGCCCAAATAATAAGAGATGGTGGTGCAACGTGGAGTGGCACTAAAATTGTCCTTACCAACAATCTTGACTTTTCAACATCAACAAAAATTTCAATGAAAGTCTATACTACCGCACCGATCGGAACAACCGTTAAGTTTAAGCTAGAAGGTGCAGGAGCGTCGGCAGATGTAGATGTTTCTACAACCGTTTCTGGCGCATGGGAAACACTAGAATGGATTTTTGCAGGTACTAATAATAATCTTAATGAAATTGTTTTTATGTTCGATTTTGGAAATGTAGGCGATGGTTCTGTAAATTCAACCTTTTACTTTGATGATATCGAACAAGTGGCTGGCCCAACAGCACCTATACCAACTTCTTTACCTATCGATTTTGAGGCAGGTGTTGTAAATACTGACTTTATAAATTATAACGGCGCAATAGCTACTATCATCTCAAACCCTCAAATCGATGGTATCAATACGAGTACTAAAGTAGGGCAAATTATTCGTGATGGTGGTGATTTTTGGGCTGGAAGTAAAATATTTCTAGAGAATACAATTGACTTTTCTACTAATTGGCACATGTCTATGAAGATCTATACAACGGCTCCAGTAGGTACTCGAATAAAGTTGGAATTAGAAAATGCAAGCGGAAGAACGAATTTAGATTATTTAACTACAGTATCTGGTACTTGGGAAACCGCGACTTGGAATTTTGACGGACAGGCCAGTGATTACGATAGAATACAGTTTTTGTTTGATTTTGGAACTGTCGGAGATGGTGCAACCACCTCTACATTTCTATTTGATGATATCGAACAAATTGCAGGACCAGCAATCGCAGAGCCTACCCCAACCAGCCTCCCAATTAACTTTGAGAACACTGTCGTTACTTCAGATTTTACCAATTTTTACGGGTCAATAGCATCTGTCATACCAAATCCGCAGATAGACGCGAACAACCCTAGCCTTACCGTTGGGCAATTTGTTAGAAGTGGTGGCGCGGGATATGCCCGCAGTAAATTGTCATTAATAAACTTTATTGAGAATATGTCTACTTTTGGATCTATCTCTATGAAAGTATATACTGATGCGCCGGTAGGAACTTTATTGAAATTTAAGTTAGAAAGTAACGTCGCTGATTTCGGAAAAGAACAAGACATACTTACTACTGTATCGGGCGCATGGGAAACCTATACTTGGGATCTTTCAAACGGAGATAATGGAATCTATAATGTGCTAACATTCATGCTTGGTTATGCTACACCAAATGATGCGTCAGCTAATGCTACGTTCCTATTTGATGACATTGAACAAACAAGTACCACGCTGAGCAACGGTGATCAATTATCAAATATAGCTGGAGTGACTAGTTATCCAAACCCAGCAAATGATCAATTGACGATAAGTTCGTTAAATAAAACTATCGAAACAATTGCTCTTTTTGATATGCTTGGTAATCAGGTTACAATTGCACATCCAAACAGTCAAAAGGTGACCATTGATGTATCTAGTTTTTCCAGTGGTGTGTATATCGCCAAAATTTTAACTCCTACAGGAATCGGAAGCCTCAAACTAATAATCAAATAGACAGATCAGTAATATAGAGTGCAACCTAGAGTTTAGAAAACCTTAATTAACTTTAATAAAATTGAGCTCGATATGTAATCGAGCTCAATGCTTTTAGACTCAATTCAATTCTCTCTTTATTAGAATTAGATTCGCATTTCTATAGTCCTGCTTTAATTGTGCATCTAATTATATAATTATTGAAGTAAAAAATGCCTCCAGCATGCTTTAAAATGCTTTTCGGATTCGGGAACTGAGTGCATTTGAGGAAAACAGCAACCTAAACAAAATGCATAAAAACAATAAATCAATTTCTTTAGCTACAATATATTTTAAGAGTTCATAGACTTTAAAAAACCTATTACTACTTTTATAATAAACGGTATCCAATCTCTTCGAACTCAATAAAACAACTATAGATTACTTAATAACGAAATGTTTAGAAGTGTGATAAAAGTCACATTTTTAAATAATTGATAATGTTATATTTGTAATTAGAAATATCGATAATATGACAATTATTAAAATACTGGGAACGGGATGTTCTAAATGTAAAACTATGATAAGCGTAGTTCAAGAGGTGGTTTCTAAGAATAACATGGATGCAACCGTTGAAAAAGTTGAGGATATTATGGAAATTATGAAGTTTAACGTAATGATCACCCCTACACTGGTAATAAATGATGTTATTACAGTAAAAGGGAGAATACCGTCAAAAGAAGAAGTTCTAGTACTTTTAAACGAGCTACAATAGATAACATGAAGTATCACATCAAGGCCTCGTCTATCTCAAAACAGGATGCTATTATTGAAATAAAACAATCAACTATAGATTTTGGAACAACTTTAAAAGCTGCTAAAACCTTGCCAAATCCTGCTGAATTATTCTTGAGTTCCTTCGCCGCTTGCTTGTTAAAAAATGTTGAACGTTTTTCTAAAATACTGAAATTTACCTACACAAAAACCTTTCTTGAAGTCAATGCTACACGTCTTGAAAATCCACCGAGACTAGATAATATAATGTATCATTTAACAATTTATAGCAACGATAAAAAACTGAACATTGCATTACTAAAAAAGAATATTGAAAAGTTTGGTACTATCTACAATACTTTAAAATTGTCCTGTACTATTTCTGGGACGATTAGCAATTTTAACAATGTTTGATTGAGAGCAAAACATACCAAAATGTTTGGTATACTTTCTAAATAGTAAACCCAGAGCATCTTTTAACTTCTTTTTTATTTCACTACAACGGTCTAAAAACATAGCTTAAAGATTATATCTTTTTAAGGGAATCGCAAAAGTTACTTTAACTTCCATTAGGCTAAAAACTAGCTCTTGAGTAATAAATGAAAAGAAATCAAATCCCTTCGCAAGTATTTTGTTCTTGTTAATCCGTTCTGCTCTTTATTGCCTTTTTAGCAAGTTTTTTTTAGCTGTTGTTGTGTCTTTTTTTATATTGGATTACTTCACAAATAGACAATGGAATTGCTATTTTTTTTAAAAAATTTTATTTCGAGGTTCATCTTTTAGTTGAAAGTAATGCTAACATATAGCTCTATTCTCTAGTAATCTAAAAGTTTGTTTTTTCATAATATTGATAATTTAAAAAAAAAGTTGTAGGTTTAACGTGCTATAAATTGAATTAAAATTGACTTATTTAACTATTTTGTTTAAAAAAAAGAATCAGATAAAAGAACTGTGGTTCTTTTTAGTATTGGACAGCACTAGCAATAATACTGTATTCACCAAAAAGTTAAATGGTACTAAATGGAGTGCATTTTCGCATTGTTGGCGTATTCATTTCAGAAAAGAAAACACACCACTCAGTACTAAAACTTTTAAGAGATTTACAACTATAAATCTCGAAAAACTCCCTAAAAAGTTTTATTCAATAGAACCAGAAGACTGGCAGAAAATCCCCTTTTTAATAATTTTCATCTTTTTTTAAAAGGAAAGAGAAAACACAATACGAGCGTATACTCTCTGAATTTGTTGATTTTTAAATCAACAAATTTTAATGATACAACAGACCTAAAATAATAATGAGGTATACATCTGTTATTAACCAAGTTTAAAAAAGTTAAAAAGTCGTATGATGATATATTTTAAAAATTTAAAATATGAAACGCAAGGGTATTAAATATTAAAACTTTCTAACACCTTGACAATTTGGAACTATAGGAGAGTAAGTTTAACATATAAACACGTTGCCATACATTACGAGACACATTCAAAATCGAAAAATATGGAGAAAATAAAATATATTACAAAAGGATTCGGACTTTCAATGTTATTCATATTATTAGGAATTTACATATTGAATACAATAGATTCTATTTTAGGAACTATCGTTGGAATTACAAATATTAGCTTTTTTGGAATATTAATACCATGGATAATTTTCAGAATGTATAAAAACTCTCGCTAAAATGTTGAATGAGGATCAGGTTTATATTCTGGAATTGTTTACGCTAGACTTATGGCTAGATTTGACTACTCTGACTGATAAGATTTGAAAAGATAGAGGTTAATATTCAACGCATTATTTTCTGGAATATCTATAGTATTTATGACTCGTTGCAATTAAAAAAGACAAGTGAAAAAAGAAAAGATTTAAGTTTTGCTTAATTATGACCTTTTTTGGGGTAATATTTGGAGCATTCAATTTATTAACAATTTAAGGAATTGGGATATGTGTGCTTGTTTTGGAATTTAATGAGTTCTGTAATTTAAGGTTTGGATAAAAGCCAAAGTTATTACTATCCTTTTTTTGAAAAAAAATATTATATCCAACTTTATTAGGTATTATTTTTACCGTTTACTATATAATCAATTTAATTTTTTACATATGAGTTCAAATGAAGAAAACAGAATAACAGAACCAAATAAAAAAATAAAAGTAAAATAAAAATTAGTCAATTTGATTACCCCTAAAAAAAAATAAATTGAGTATTAATACTCAATCAAAATAGATTGTATTGTTATAAATTGAGAACTTATTAAAAGTTTGCTAAACGCATTCTATTAAGGCAGAAAAAAATTACATAAACTAAAATTGTTAAACCTCGAAATAGAAGAACAACGGCCATTTTTTTTTAATAAAAAAACACTAGTGTTAAAATTTTTAAATAAACCGAAATCCTGAAAATGTGGGTGGCGTAAATTGAAAAGCCAATAGAGTAAGTAAAACAATTTAATTTTTAATATATAATTTTTATGAAAAAAATAATCGAAATCGAAGTGAAGAATAAAGTTGGGAATGAAGGAGTAGATGACCCTTCTATAACTGAACGTATATCATTCTTTAATGTAGAGTATGTAGATCAATATTGTATATTAACGCATTCTGATGTTGATGTTGCTGATGTTGATTATGTAGATATCGATAATGATGCTGCTGGTGCACTTGGTTTAAATCACGTTGATTTTTTGACAACAATTGTTAAAAATGATGTTATCAGATGGTCTCTTAAAAATAGCACGATAGAAAATGAAAATAAAGATTATAGTATTACTCTTGAAAAAATTAGCCGAGCACCGACTGGGAGTAAAAAATCTATGGTCGATTTTTTCGGTATAGATGAATTAACTCCTTTAGAACCTGCGAAGTGGATTGAAGGCACAATTATAGATGATAGTGATCTTGACGAATTGAAATATGTAATTAAGATCCGTATTACAAGAAGTGAAAACGACACTTACGTTTTTGATCAATATTATTACATTGACCCAAAACTTTGCATAAAAAGCACAAATTGAAATCCACATTACAAAAAACATCCATGTTTTTAAAGAGTAAGGCCTATTATTTTATAATAGGCTTGTTTTTTTTTGTTTCAAATATCATGTCTGGCCAAGATCAAAAGATAGTTGATAGTCTCTTAAATGTGTATAAAGAAGGTAAGCTAAAAGGTTTAGAAAGACTTAAACTCCTGCGAGACTTGTCATTTAATGAGAAAAACGATTTGGACGCCTCAATAAAATATGCCGAACAACTTATTGCTTTTTCTATCCAAGAAAACAATTATTTATTCATTCATGAAGGATATCTTCAAAAAGGAAACTCTCATAGGCTATCAGGAGATCTAAATGCCGCTTTAGATACTTTTATTAAGAGTGCTGAAGCTTCTATAAAAGCTAATTATGCAAGAGGTGTGGGAATTGCCTACACAGCCATTGCCGATACCTATTCAGAAATTGGTAATTCGAACAACGCAGAAATATATTATAATAAGGCTATTCCTATATTAAGAAAAAAGAACATATTAATAAATATGAACGATTCTATTGCATTGGCGAGCACCTTATTTAATGCCGGTGATGAGTATTTTAATAATAGAAAATACAATTTGGCCTTGCTCAACTATGAAGAGTCTAGCCTTATCTTTAAAAAAGTAAATTCTAAAATTGGCATCGCTTACACCATAGGAAATATTGGGATGGTCTTTGCCGAACAAGGTAAAGATTCACTTGCAAAAGTGAACATAAATACTGCCATTGCAACTTTAGAAGGATTCGAGGATTATTACGCTATTTCTGAGTATCTCATTTATATGTCAAACATCTCTTTAAGGGAAAAAGATCATAATATGGCACTCAGCTATGCACAACGAAGCTTTGATCTGGCAGTCAAACTTGGTCTAAAAAAGCAAATTAGTGAGTCTAGCCTTATCCTTGCAGAACTTTATGAGCGCAATAAAAATACACGCGCATCTTATAACGCCTACAAAAACCATATTATTTATAGAGATAGTGTTGCCAATCTTGAAGGCGTTGCAAAAATGGCAGATTTACGCACAGATTATGAGGTGTCTCAAAAGCAGGTAGAAGTAGATCTTCTAAGTGCACAAAAAAGAAATCAACGCATTATTCTCGTATTTAGTTTATTATTACTTATCACCCTATTTTGGTATTACCGAACAATATCTAAAGAGAAGAAAAAATCGGAAAAATTATTACTAAATATTCTCCCAGCAGATACTGCAAAAGAGCTTAAAGAATTTGGCAAGGTAAAGGCTAGAAAATATGATTCAGTTACGGTCTTATTTTCAGATTTCAAGGGGTTTACGAGTTATGCTGAAAATTTGTCTCCAGAGGAATTAGTGGAGAGCATAGATTTTTATTTTTCAAAATTTGATGCTATTATGGAAGCTTATGGTTTGGAGAAAATCAAGACCATAGGAGATGCCTATATGTGCGCAGGAGGTTTAAATAACACCAGCACAGACCATGCACATAAAATGGCTCTTGCCGCCATTGATATTGCAGCGTTTGTAAAAGAGTCTAAACAGAATATCAACATTAATACAACTTTTGAAATTCGTATTGGAATAAGTACAGGTCCTGTTGTAGCAGGTATCGTAGGTACAAAAAAGTTTGCATATGATATTTGGGGAGACACAGTTAATATTGCCTCACGGATGGAATCTAATTCAGAACCCGGCAAAATCAATGTGTCTGAGCAAACATATTTGTTATTGAAAGACCAATTTACCTTCGAGTCTAGAGGCCAATTAGAGGTTAAAAATAGAGGTACAATGAACATGTATTTTGTAAAGAATGAAAATCAAAAAGGATAGCGTAATGTTGATCGATAAAATTAAATAGTTAGCGTAATGGAAAATTCAAAATTAAAGTCAAAAATAACTACGCCTAGATTTAAAAACAAACATACAGATGATCTGGTAGATCATTATTGGGGTAGCATAGGATATATAACAGCACTTATAAAGGCATCTGAACTAAAAGCCGGAATACTTTTATCTTTTTATGGAATACTTTTAAATTTCATTTATCAAAGCCATAATCAATTAACAGTAACTATTAAAAGTGATAAAGCTTTAATTGCTTTAATAGTCTTATGGATAATTTTAACAACAAGCTCAATTTTATTTTGTGTACGATGTTTTTTACCAAAAATTGAAGGGAATTATAAAAAAAACATGTTTTTCTTTAAAGATATTATTTCAAAATTCGGCAATATAGATCAATTTTCACACTCCTTTTTTGAAATGAGTACTGATGAAAATAAATTATTTAAACAACTAGGTGAACAAATTTTTATCATTTCTAAAATTGCTGATTGGAAATTTAAAAATGTAAAACGTGCCATTAGTCTATTAGCTTCCAGTATGGGAATTTTATTTTTAATTGGGGTTTATCTTTTTGTTCTGACTTTATTTTAATAAAACTTCATATATAAATTGGGCATTGTGCTTATTCGAAAGGCCAGTTCCTTTTAATTTCATACTAACCAGAGCGTAAAATTTGGCAAATTTAATCTTTCCTAAAAGATATATACACGAAACAAAAAACAGATGTATCAAGATGTTCAATAAAATACAAACACTAAAATCAAGCACATACTAAAAGTAATTTCTCTTTCAAAAAGAAAAACTATTCATTTTGAAATTATAAATAATTCAAGATTTATTTGCAGTACCCAGTGAAAAAAATAATCAAATACACTTACCTAATACATATATTCCTCACCAAAACAACTAAATTTTAATTATAAAAATATAATTTAGGTACAGTTAAATACTTTAAGTAATACTCCTAAGATAGTTTGCTAGGCAACTCTAATTTTTAGGATTTAAACATAAAAATAAATGATCTTTTTTTTTTAGTTTTTAAACACTCTTACATAATCTATTTCCATAGTAGCTTGTGTAAAATTGGGGTCAATTGAAAACCAAGTTCCTCCCATTGCAACATTTAAGATTATAAATTGATCAGCAGTATATGGCCAATTAAGGGTGTTTTTTGATGAAGGTTTATACGTGTATCTCAATTCATTATCAATTAAAAATTGAATTTTATTTTCATTCCATATCATTGAATACACATGGAACTCCTCACTGTAATCTGTAATTGTGGTTTTACCTACAGTGACATTAGTGCAACCACCTGAACAAGCAGAGTTATGCGTAGCACTAGAAACAATAGTCGGCTCATGCCCCCAGTGTTCCATAATATCAATTTCTCCGCATGCTGGCCATCCAACACTAGTTATATTCGAACCAATTGTCCATATTGCTGGCCAAGTACCTTGTCCTTTCGGTAGTTTAGCTCTTACATCAACACGGCCGTAAGTAAAAGAAAATTTTGAGTTTAAACGAGCTGAAGTATATTGTTTTGTAGACCCTTGAAAAGTATATACTTCTTTTTTTGCTACAATTTTCATAGTACCATCAGATATATAAGTGTTATCTATACTATTAGTATAATGTTGTTGTTCTCCATTCCACCAACCCCCATTGTTAGGTGGACTAATTTCAAATTTCCACTTACTACTATCCAAAGCTCCATCAATATCAAATTCATCAAAGAATATTAAATCACCGCTCGTTGGCAGTTCTTCAATTATTTCTGGAGGATTAGTATTTCCTTCCTCTTTGCTGCACGCTAAAAGTAAAAATGTTAATAATGTTAAACATGTTATTTTTAATACTGTAGTTTTCTTTTTCATTTTAGCTTTTCTTTAGTTTCATTTATTGATTTCAAAATTAATATTTAATTCTTAAAAATTCATTAAAATGACCAATACAAAAATACATCAATTAGTTTTTTAAACCCTCAAATAAATATCTAAAAACACTTGATTTAAATAGGAAGAAATATAAATGAATAGTACACATATTTAAGCCTTTACGCCGTTTATAATGTATTACTTGTTCTAGATTACTTGCAAAAATCTTATCAGACTTTATATTCCCTCTATATTTACTAAATTTGGTAAATTAAATAATACTGCTACTCTTATTTCTAATCGTTATGTATTAGCCAAAGACGTGAGGTACTTTAAATATAAGAGGTAATAACAAAAATATGAAGAAGCTCTTTTTTATTTCAACAATTATAATTGCAACCGCGAGTGCACGGGCTCAGAAAATATATTCAGTAAATTTTAATTACAAGGCTGATGTAAAAGTTTATGTAGTAGATGCTAATTATAAAGCAGATCTTTTAGTATATAAAGTAGATGCGGATTATAAGGCTGGGGCTAACGACGGTAAATGGTTTTTTACGAATACAGCACATAAAGCAAAAAAGAAAATATTTTTTGTAGACGAAGTTTATAAGGCAGATTTAAAAATTTACTTTGTAGATCGAGCTTATAAAGCGGGTTGGGAAGAAAAATCTAAAAAGCATTTAATGTATTAAACCTCTAGACAACAAGCTCTAAAAAATAATTAAAAAAAATAATTCGAGCATGAAAATTCTTTTATTATTAATTGGCATACTTTCCTTTAATCAAAATGTATATGCAGATTCTCCTATTACCTCTTCTGACTTGAGTGCCGCGTATAAAGAATATAAAATAGTATAGATGGCAGCTTATGCGCAAGGTAAATTGACTACCAATTTAATGAATTACCTAACCGAATAAGAAAACCCAGTAGAAATAAAAATAACTGTAATTAATAAACTAAGTTGGGATATTAAGGATAAAAGTAATTCATATATCTTTATTAAATATTTAAAAAAAAGATATCAATTTAAAAATGCTGATCAAATTCTTAATAAAGCGAATGGAGATATACTTATTTGCTTGGCTTGTTTAGAAGCATTAGATAATTATTTAGATGTTGGAGATGCAATTATCTATGCACAAAAAGTCAAGAAAAAGAGAGAAAATAGTTATACAACTAATATTGTATGTGCTATTATTGAAGCACAAAAAGCAATGAATTCTAGCTGGTGCTAAGTTCATAACTAAACAAATAATGTTCGTATTAAAATATCCTTAAATACAGATATAAAGGCAGATGCCATTGCTATAATTTTTAGATATATGGATTTATATAAAAAATATTGTAACTAAAAGTAACTACAAAGCATGCATGTTTTACAATCGAAAGAGTCATATAAAGATATAAGATTCTATCGATGTTGTTTCTTAAATTAATTTATTACAAATACTTGAAATTTTATTTAAACAAAAAAAAACCGAGCTAACCGCTCGGTTTTTATATATGTAAGCTAAAAAAAATTACACCATGGAGGCTGCTATTTTTTTATAGGTTCCGTTTTCTAATAATTCCCGAATTGCAGAAAATGCAGTAATAGTCTCATCGATATCTTCTTGTGTGTGGGTTGCTGTAGGTATCAATCGTAAAATAATTAATCCTTTTGGTATTACAGGATACACTACAATAGAACAAAAAATTCCGTGGTTTTCACGCAAATCGTTGACCATTGCCATTGCTTCTGGGATATCTCCTTTTAAAAATACAGGTGTTATACAAGTTTGTGTAGTTCCTAAATCGAAACCAGCAGCACGCAACCCAGATTGCAAACCATTAGTATTTGACCACAATTTTTCTTTTAACTCAGGCATGGTGCGTAACATGTCTAAACGTTTTAACGCCCCTTTTACCATAGCCATAGGTAGTGATTTTGCAAACGTTTGAGAACGCATATTGTACTGTAAATACTGAATTACATCCTTATTACCGGCTAGAAAAGCGCCAATACCCGCCATCGATTTTGCAAACGTGGCAAAATACACATCTATATCCTCTTGTATACCTTGTTCAAAACCAGTACCTCTACCCCCTTCTCCAAGTGTACCAAATCCGTGTGCATCATCTACTAAAAATCTAAAATTGTATTCTTTTTTAAAAGCAATAATTTCCTTTAAACGACCTTGTTCTCCACGCATTCCAAAAACACCTTCAGAAATCACTAAAATTCCTCCACCTGTTTTCTCTGCCATTCTTTTAGCCCGCTTAATATTTTTTTCAAAACTTTCCATATCGTTATGACGATATACAAAACGCTTCCCTGCATGCAAACGAACACCATCTATAATACAAGCATGTGTATCCATATCATACACAATAATATCATTTTTTGTAACCAAAGCATCTATTGCAGACATAATACCTTGGTATCCGAAATTTAATAAATAAGCTTTTTCTTTGTCTACAAAAGAAGCGCATTCTCTTTCTAATTGTTCGTGTTTAGGTGTATGGCCAGACATCATTCTGGCACCCATTGGGTAGGCCATTCCATGCTCCATTGCCGCTTCTCCATCTACCTTTAATACCTCCGGATGATTCGCTAATCCTAAGTAATCATTGATACTCCAAGTAACTACTTTTTTACCATTAAAAGACATTCTGTTAGAAATTGGCCCTTCTAGTTTAGGAAAAACATAATAGCCTTCTGCTTTATCTGCCCATTTTCCTAAAGGTCCTTTATCCTCTATTATTCTCTCAAATAAATCTTTCGTCATGTGCTCTATTTTTGATTTTTCTTCTAGTTGCAAAGTAACCGTTTTTTTTGCAATTTATCAAATAGTGAAGTGTACAATTCTAATTATAGAAAATCGTTTTGTTGCATCCATTCGTCACTATAAATTTTATTCATATAGCGAGAACCATGGTCAGGAAAAATTAAAACTACAAAACTATCTTCGGTAAACATATCTTTGGCTGCATATTGCTTTGTAGCTTGCATTACCGCACCACTTGTATAGCCAGGAAACATTCCTTCTTTTTTTACAATATTCCTAGCTTCTAAAGCAGCATCTTTATCAGATACCTTTTCATAAATATCAATCACATCAAAATCTGTAGCCGTGGGAATTAGGTTTTTACCTAAACCTTCAATTTTATAAGGGCTTACCTCATTTAGATCAAGCTCTCCTGTTTCATGATATTTTTTTAATACCGAACCAAAAGCATCTACTCCTAAAATTTTAATATTTGGGTTTTGTTCTTTTAAGTATTTTCCTGTTCCAGAAATAGTACCTCCTGTTCCACTTGCCACTACTAAATGAGTAATTCTACCTTCAGTTTGTTCCCAAATTTCGGGTCCTGTAGTTCTATAATGAGCTTCGATATTAAGCTCATTAAAATACTGGTTTATGTACACTGAATTCTTCGTTTTCTTATGGATAGTTTTAGCTACTTCGTAATACGATCTTGGATCATCTGGCGAGACGTTTGCTGGACAAACATGTACCTCTGCTCCCATAGATTTTAGTAAATCTATTTTATCTGTAGAAGATTTATCGCTCACTGCTAAAATACATTTATAGCCTCTTACAATACTGATCATCGCCAAACTAAACCCCGTGTTCCCAGACGTAGTTTCTACAATTGTCGCGCCTTTTTTAAGGATGCCTTTTTTTTCTGCATCCTTTACAATATGCAAAGCAATTCTATCTTTTGCAGAATGCCCTGGATTAAAAGCTTCAAATTTCGCGTAATATGAGCCTGATAGATTTTTAGTAATCTTATGAAGCTTAATTAGCGGGGTTTCGCCTACTAAATCTAAAATTGAATTGGTGATTCCTGGATGTCTTTTCATACTAACTTCTTTAAAAAAAGAAGACGTCATTACAAATAAAAAGTATAGAAGTAATCTATTTGTTTAAATAAAGATTGCTTACTTACCCCTTGTAATGACCTTTCCTTTCTTTCGTCTGCAAAAATACACTTCCTAACGGAATTATAAAAGTGATTTTAAAGCTTAATTAGCCTTTACCTCTATTTTGTTTTCTAAGGCTAAAAGGAAGGTGTAATCCTTTGCCGTTTCTTTTAAAGCTTCAAAACGTCCAGAGGCTCCTCCATGACCTGCATCCAAATTTGTGTCTAACATTAATAAATTGGTATCTGTTTTTAGCGCTCGTAGTTTCGCTACCCATTTTGCTGGTTCCCAATATTGCACTTGAGAATCATGATAACCTGTGGTCACTAACATGTTTGGATATGTCTTTGCAGTTACCTGGTCGTAAGGTGAATACGATTTCATATAGTCGTAACTGTCTTTATTATTTGGGTTTCCCCATTCATCATATTCTCCTGTGGTTAATGGAATACTATCATCTAACATAGTAGATATTACATCTACAAAAGGCACTGCAGCAATAACACCATTGTATAGTTCTGGGCTCATATTTACCACAACCCCCATTAATAATCCTCCTGCAGAACCTCCCATGGCATATAAATGTTTCGCAGAGGTGTACTTATTCTCAATTAAATATTTAGAACAGTCTATAAAATCTGTAAATGTATTTTTCTTATGAAACATTTTACCATTTTCATACCATTTTCTTCCTAAATATTCACTTCCTCTAATATGCGCTATTGCAAAAACAAAGCCCCTATCTAGCAAGCTTAAACGTGTGGTAGAAAAACTATCTGGAATTGTTGCTCCATAAGAACCATATGCATATTGTAATAATGGGGTGTTTTTATTTAGCTCTGTATCTTTATGATACACCAAAGAAATAGCCACTTTTTCGCCATCTATTGCAGATGCCCAAACTCGCTTACTAGTATAATTTTCTTTTTGAAAATTTCCACCCAAAACCTCTTGTTCTTTTTTAATCTCTTGCTTTTTATTTTTGACGTTAAAATCGATAACAGAACTTGGTGTTGTAAAAGAGTTATACGAATATCTAATAATATCAGTATCAAATTCTGGATTAGAAAATACACCGGCAGTATAGGTTTCTTCATCAAAAGGTAAATAGAAATCTTCTTTATGATCCCAACGTTTTATGCGTATTTTATTCAACCCATTGGTACGTTCTTCAATTACTAAATAGTCTTTAAAGATTGAAAAATCTTCTAATAATGTATCTTCTCTATGCGGAATGACATCTACCCAATTTTCTTTAGCTGTCGCCAAAACAGGTGTTTTCATCATCTTAAAATTAGTAGCTCCATCTTTATTAGTTAATAGATAAAAATGATCTTTATAATGTGCAACATTGTATTCTAACTCTTTTTCTCTTGCTTGTAAAATAGTGAATTTTCCTGTTGGGTTATTGGCATCTAAAAATTGTGCTTCTGTAGACAAAGTGCTGTAAGAACCGACAATGATATAGTCGTTAGATTTTGATTTTGTTACATACGTGCCGAAAGTATCGTCTTTTTCATGGAAAACTTCTACATCTTCAGAAGTTGGCGTACCTAATACATGTCTAAAAATTTTTTCACTTCTTAAAGTTTCTGGATTTTTCTTCGTGTAAAAAATGGTTTTATTATCATTTGCCCAAACAGAACCTCCTGTGGTATTTTCAATTATATCTTTATAAATTTCGCCAGTTTCTAAGTTTTTGATACGTAAAAAGTATTGTCTTCTGCTTACGGTATCAGTTGCAAAAACCATAAGTTTGTTGTCTTCAGAAATATTTAAACCTCCTAATTGAAAATATTCATACCCTTCTGATGCATGATTTACATCAAAAAGGATTTCTTCCACCGCCTCTAAAGTTTCTTTTTTACGGCTATAAATAGGATATTGTTTTCCTATTTCGTAACGCGTTATATAAAAATAATCATTGTGTTTATAAGGCACTGAAGCATCATCTTCTTTAATTCTACCTTTCATTTCTTGAAACAAATCTTCCTGAAAATTTTTGGTATATGCCGTTACTGTATTATAATAAGTGTTCTCTGCCTCTAAATAATCAACTACTTTTTGGGTTTGTTCGTCTTTATCAGCAGCATTTTTTTGAGTGTCCGTTAAGCGCATCCAAAAGTAATTGTCTATTCGAACATCTCCATGTTTTTCTAATTTTGTAGGCTGCTTATCAGCAATAGGATACTTTGCATCTGTACTCTTCATATTTTTCGTTTCATTTTTACAAGCGGTAGCAAAAATAAGACTTAATACCATTGAGGTAAGCAATAATTTTCTCATTTTTTTGTAGCTAGCGTTCCCACACAATTTACTAATTTTGTTTTACTTATAACCTTAAATAAAAATAGCCATGTTTGGAGACCTTGATGGAATGATGAATTCGTTAAAAGAAGCACAACAAAAAGTAGAAGAAACTAAGAAGAGATTGGATACTGTTTTGTTAGATGAAGTGGGTGCAGGTGGTAAAATAAAAGTAACCTTAACAGCCAACAGAGAAATAAAAGCCATAAATATTGATAATACTTTACTATCAGATGCTGAAGAATTGGAAGATTATTTAATCGTAACCTTAAATAAAGCGATACAAAAAGCCTCAAAAATTAACGAAAATGAAATGGCAGTGGCTGCTAAAAGTGGAATGCCAAATATTCCAGGAATGAATATGTTTAAATAATTTTATATAATACTGCCAATTCAAAATGTTTTAGTACTGGAGATTAGTAAAATTTGTATAGAACTTTAACGCCTTATCCCTGAATTAAGCGCCAAATAAGACTTAGAATTATTTAACCATAAATGAAGGGAAGTTAAACGTCTATTTTTTTAGTTTTTATTTACAGTACGCTATAATGCGCCCGTCATTGCTACAATAAAAAATAAGATATATAAAGAGATTGTAATAATCGTAAAAACACCTATAAACTTATAATGTGACTTTAACATCTCAAAAGCTTTTGCTAAAGTTTCATCATTTTTTGTGGTCAGTGCTTTTTTCATTTGGTTAGAAAATTGCAATAAATAATACACCGGAAAAAAGTAGATAAAAGCAAATAGTACACAAGTAATCATCACCACTAATCCTAAAACTTTAGGGATTTCGGGTTGTATTTTAATGGCATACTCAAAAATAGTAGTTGTAAAAATAGCCAATACCAATAGACAACCAATGAAAAAAAAACCAATAATTGCCAAGAATTTAGCCCATTTAGCCGTTTCTGTTAAAAAGTTTTTTGAGGCACTCGATACTGTCAATTGCTCTAGTTGTGTTATTGGGTTCTGCATCTTGTTATCAGTTCTATAATTTTGTTCTTTCAAAAATAAACAAAAAAAAAGAAGCCACGAAATCACAAATTTAAATTTGTGATTTCGTGGCTTACAATTTATTAATTGTTATAAATTATTGAAACTCAGTAATTGTTTTCTTAATAATTGAAATACAATCCATTAATTGTTCTTTATTGATTACTAGAGGTGGTGCAAAACGAATAATGTTTCCATGTGTAGGTTTTGCTAATAAACCATTATCTCTTAATCTCATACAAATATCCCAAGCTGTAGAGCTTTCTTCTGTGTCATTAATTAAAACGGCATTTAACAAGCCTTTACCTCTTACAGATTTAACCAAATCATTTTCGTTTGCAAAAGCTGTTAACTCTTGTCTAAAAATAATTCCTAATGCATCAGCGTTAATCGCTAATCTTTCATCAGCAACTACTTCTAGCGCTGCCATTGCTACTGCAGCGGCAATTGGGTTTCCGCCAAAGGTAGAACCGTGGTTTCCTGGTTGAATAACATTCATAATGTGGTTATTTGCTAAAACCGCAGAAACCGGGTATGCTCCTCCACTTAATGCCTTTCCTAAAATTAAAATATCAGCTTTTACTTCTGGCGTTCCAGAACAGTTTTTCTGTTCACAAGTGCAATTTCCACAGGTCGCTAACAAACGCCCAGTTCTTGCAATTCCCGTTTGCACTTCATCGGCAATAAACAGTACATTATGAGCTGCACACATTTTTTTTGCTGCTGCTAAATAACCTTCAGAAGGCACATAAACTCCGGCTTCACCTTGAATAGGCTCTACTAAAAACGCTGCAATATTTTTATTACTTTCTAAAGCCTCTTGTAAAGCTTGTAAGTTATCGTATTCAATTTTTATAAATCCTTTGGTATACGGTCCAAAATTCTTTCTTGCTGCAGGATCATTAGAGAAAGAAATTATTGTTGTTGTTCTTCCATGAAAGTTGTTTTCACAAACTATAATTTCAGCTTTATTTTCGTCGATTCCTTTTACTTCATACGCCCATTTTCTAGCTAGCTTTAAAGCAGTCTCTACAGCTTCTGCCCCGGTATTCATTGGTAGTAACTTATCGAAACCAAAAAGTTCCGCAGCAAATTTCTCATACTTTCCTAACATGTCATTATAAAAAGCACGCGAAGTTAAAGTTAAGGTTTTTGCTTGTTGTACCATTGCTCCTATAATTTTAGGATGACAATGCCCTTGGTTTACTGCAGAATATGCAGACAAGAAATCATAATACTTTTTACCCTCTACATCCCAAACATATACGCCTTCACCCCTACTTAACACCACCGGTAGTGGATGATAATTGTGCGCACCGTAGTTGTTTTCTAATGCAATTACTTCTTCCGAAGTTAATTTGTCTAAAACAGTCATTTTTTTTAGTTTTAAATGTTTATAATTAAATAACCATTCCTGTTCTACCTTTATCCTTTCAGTAAAAACTGAAAATTCAGCGTGGGAAAGAAATCATCCCCGAAGTTTTACAAAAGTAGTGAAATATCTGGTAATGAAATTAATTCTTATCTGATAGACTATGTATTTAATTTTCTTAATTTTGCGATTCATTAAATTTGAAAGAATGCCACGTAGAGAACGAAATAAATTTGTAAAAAAGAATCAAGTTTTAGAATTAAAAATTGAGGATTACGCTTTTGGAGGAAAAGGAATTGCAAGAATTAAATCTGAAGAAGGTAGTTTTGTTGTTTTTGTTCCTAATACGTTACCTGGACAATTGGTGAAAGCGCAAATAAATAAGTCAAGTAAAAATTATGCAGAAGCTAAATTAATTGATGTTTTAGAACCCTCTAAAGATGAAGTTAAAGTGCCCTTTCAAGACATTCCTGGAGCACCATATATTCAATTACCAATAGAACTTCAACATCAATATAAAACAGAAAGTACTTTATCTCTTTTTGAAAGAATAGGTAAAGTAGAAGGTATAAAAGACTTGTTTGATGAATTTATTGCATCTCCAAATGTATTTCATTATCGTAATAAAATGGAGTATGGATTTTCTGCAATTGGGTATGATAGAATCACAAAAAGAGATAAAGATGAATTTACCTTAGGTTTTAAAAGACGTGGTGTTTGGTGGATGGGAGATAATTTAGAGAAAGATTCTGGTTTGTTTGATAAACAAATGGAAGACAATCTAAAAAACATTAGAGCATATTGCATAGAAACTGGATTAGAACCCTGGCATGGGCCAAAAAAAGAAGGTTTCTTTCGATATTTTGTCGTTCGTAAATCATTTAAAACAGACGAGTTATTATGTAATTTAGTAACCACTTCTCCTGATTTGGAAAAATTTAATTTAGAAAAATTTGTTTCCTTTTTAAAAGATATTTTTGGAATACGCTTAGCAGGTTTGTTACATACTATAAATGATGAAACTGGAGATAGAACCATTGCTACTTCTGGAAGTATTGATTTAGTGTATGGAAAAGATAAAATTGTTGAAGAACTCTTAGGTTTAAATTTTGAAATAAGTATGAAAAGCTTTTTTCAAACTAACCCAAAATGTGCAGAAAAGTTATACAATAAAGTAGTAGAATATGTTTTAGAAGATAAGTCTAAAGTCGACAATACAGTGGTTATGGATTTGTTTTGCGGAACAGGAACTATTGGACAAATTGTAGCTTCTAAAAGCAAAAACGTAAAAATTGTAGGGGTAGATATTGTGGCTTCTGCGATTGAGGATGCTCAAAAAAATGCCAAAAGAAATCATATTGAAGGTTTACAGTTTTATGCTGCAGATGTAGGAAAATTCTTAGTAGCCCATCCTGAATATGAAAATAAAATAAAGACCATAATTTTAGACCCTGCAAGAGCAGGAATAGCGCCAAAAACTTTGCAAAAGATTATCAATTTAAATGCAGACAGAATGGTGTACGTTTCCTGCAACCCTGCAACACAAGCAAGAGATACAGCTTTGTTAAGAGAGGCTGGTTATAAACTTAAAAAAATTAGTTTAGTAGATCAATTTCCTCATACTGCGCATATCGAGACGGTTGTTTTGTTTGAAAAATGTTAAATCAATTTATAATTTCTAAAGAATCGGGTATTATATCTGAAAAATGAAACTATTTTAGCAAGACAAAAAAGGAAAAAGACTAAAAATATCTTAAATTCGTTAAGAAAACAGCAATTAAAGACATACCCAAACAAACCCTTTTCAAAAGGATTAAAATGAAAAAAATGAAAAAATTAACAGAATTTGAAATTAATAAAAGATTAGAATCTCTTCAAGATTGGGATTTTTATGATGGCGCATTGCATACAGACTTTGAGTTCGATAATTTTAAAGATTGTATGTCTGCCATGAATAGGATTGCATTTGAATGTGAATCTTTAAATCATCATCCAGAATGGACAAATATTTACAATACGTTAGATATTACCTTAAAAACTCATGATGCGCAGGGTGTTACAACATTAGATTTTGAATTAGCAGAAGCAATTAATAAAATTGTAGAAGTTGAAGATTAGTTTTATGAGGAAAACAATTGTCCTTCTTTTTTTATCAATCATTATAATTTCTGCTTGTGAGAAAGATGATTTTTGTATTCAGAATCCGATCACTCCGAATTTAGTGCTACGCTTTTATGATGCAAACAATAGAGATGCTTTAAAAAGTGTAAGCTCTTTTTATGTTTGGGCAGAAGGAAAAGATACCATTTTCAAAAACGTTAGCACAGATTCTATTTATATACCTTTAAATAGTCAAGCTATGGAAACGGTTTATAATTTTTCAAAAGGAAATACTGTAAATAAATTTATGATAAAATATACTCCAGAAGATGAATACATTTCCCGCTCTTGTGGGTTTAGAGCTATTTTTAATGAGGTCACTTTTACTTCAGATAATACTTGGATTACAGATTTCACTCCAGAAACCGTTACTAGTATAGACCACCAAAATGAAGCACATGTTCAAATATTTCATTAGTTTTTATTTTCTTTTTGTCTTTGTTGATGGATTTACTCAAGAACAAAAGGTAGTACTCAAAGAAACTAAAAAAGACTCTATTGTTTACAAATCGCCTTATGGAATTCGTATTGGAGTTGATATCAGTAAACCTATATTATCTAGTATAGACAGGTTATATAGTGGTTTTGAAATTGTTGGAGATTACAGAATTTCGAAACGTTTTTTTTTAGCTACAGAGTTGGGCTTTGAAGAAAAAATATCAGAGGAAGACTATACAAATTCTACTTCTAAAGGAAGATATGTGCGACTTGGTTTTAACTACAATACTTATGAGAATTGGCTAGATATGAATAACGAAATTTTCGTAGGATATCGATATGGTTTTAGTATTTTTAATCAAACTTTAAACAGTTATGCACCCAATGTAAGTAGTACTTATTTTCCAGCAAATATTGTAAATACAGCAATAACGCAATCTCGTTTAAATGCACATTGGTCTGAATTTGTATTCGGATTTAAAGTAGAAACTTTTAAAAATTTTTTTGTAAGTGCCAGTTTTTCTTACAAAGTATTAATGAGTGCAAAAGAACCAGAAAACTTTAAAACGTTGTTTTCCCCGGGCTTTAATAGAATATTCGAAAGTAGCACCGGTTTTGGCTTTAATTATACTGTAAGTTACTTAATTCCATTTAAGAGGAAATAAAACATTCTATTTGTTACTAATTTTTAGTAGATTTATGGTTCGTTTTTTTAAATCATAAATAATGAACAAAATACCTAGTGTCAATTTAGCTGACTTTTTATCTGATAATGAAAGTAGAAAACAAAAGTTTATCAATGAAATTGGATATGCTTATGAAAGCATCGGCTTTGTGGCTTTAAAAGGTCACTTTTTAGATGAGAAATTAGTTGATAATCTATACGCTGAAATTAAAAACTTCTTTGATTTACCTACAGAAATAAAAGAAAAATATGAGATTCCAGGAATTGGAGGTCAAAGAGGGTATGTTTCTTTTGGAAAAGAATCTGCTAAAGGAAGAAAAGAAGGAGACTTAAAAGAGTTTTGGCATTTTGGACAGTATGTCGATGAAGGCTCTAAGTACGCAAAAGAATATCCAAAAAACATAGATGTAGAAGAGTTACCGAAGTTTAACAAAGTGGGGAAACAAACGTATCAGATGTTAGAAAAAACTGCCAAATATGTGCTACGGTCTTTGGCATTGCATTTGAAATTGGAAGAAAACTATTTTGATCATTATATGAAAAACGGGAATAGTATTTTACGTCCAATTCATTATCCACCAATCACAAGTGAACCAAAAGGCGCAGAAAGAGCAGCAGCCCATGGAGACATTAATTTGATTACTTTATTAATGGGCGCTCAAGGAAAAGGTTTGCAAGTTCAAAACCATAAAGGAGATTGGATTGATGCCATGGCAGCGCCAGATGAAATTATGATCAATGTGGGTGATATGCTTTCTAGACATAGCAATAATAAATTAAAATCTACAATTCACCGAGTTACAAATCCTCCGAAAGAAATGTGGGGTACTTCAAGATATTCTATTCCATTTTTTATGCATCCAGTTTCTGACATGAAACTTGATGTCTTAGAAAACTGTATAGATGAAAAAAATCCTAAAAAATTTAAGGATATTACTGCCGGTGCTTTTTTAGAGGAACGCTTACAAGAATTGGGCTTAAAGAAGTAAAAGAGATTATCTAGCCTTACCAAATAAAAAGAATACATTAAATTAAAATAAAAACTCAAAATAGTAGAGTTGAATTGCTCCCTTTTCGGGAGCTGAAGAAAGGTTAATATGGATTTTAAAGATCAATTAAAAAATTTATTCCCTGAACACCAGGAAACTACTAACCCTTTGGTAGAGAAATCAAATATTTGGTTGCAAGATGCTCCTATACTTTGTAAATACGAAAAACGAAAAGGAAAACCTATTACAATACTAGAGGGCTACACAGGAGCGGATTCAGATTTCAAGTTGCTTGCTAAAGAGATTAAAACAAAATTAAGTGTTGGTGGAAGTTTTAAAGATGATAAAATTATCATTCAAGGAGATTACAGAGACAAAATAATGTCTATGTTAAAAGGTAAGGGATTCAAAGTAAAAAGAGTTGGAGGTTAATTACTTCCTATGTAGTATAATATAATCATTCAAAAAACGTTTTTTTAAGGTTATGAGGGCATCAATATTACACATTACGAATGGAGATAATACCACAAATTATCTGAAAAAATTAAATTTCTCTGGAAGTTTCATTACTTGGAGAGAGACGCTTTGTGAGGGAAAAACAACTTCAGATATTGGAAGTGAATCTTTTTGGAAAAATAGATTTGATTTTTTTAAAAATTCGTACAACATTAGTAAAAAACAATTTATAGATTATACACTCAAAGAATATAGAAACCTCTGTAAGGAAAAGGAACAAGATGAAATTGTTCTATGGTTTGAACACGATTTGTTTTGCCAGATTAACATGCTTGCTGTGATTAGTTGGCTAAAAAGATATCGAAAAGGGTATCAAATTTCTTTGGTTTGCGCTGGAAAATCAAAAGGTATACAAAGAATGTTAGGTTTATCTCAATTAAATGCAGCACAAATTAAGCAACTCTATAAAAATAGAATTGAATTGAATCAAGATGATATTGCACATGCAGACTACATTTGGCAATTGTATTGTTCAGATTCTCCATTGCGATTAGAAACGGTGAACAAATTCAATCCATTGTCGCCTTTTAAATATTTAGCATCGGCCATAGAAGCACATTTACAACGTTTTCCATCCATTGAAAATGGCTTAAATAAAATTGAAAATAAAATTTTAAAAATAGCTAAAGAACAAGAAATTACCTCAAAAAATAAATTAATTTCTGAACTTATGAAAGGGGAAGAAGTTTATGGTTTTGGAGATTTACAATATGAACATCAGATTAACTCTTTACATAGATTATTCACCTCTTTTAACCCTGTGAAATTGTCTAAAAAAGGAAAGCAAGTGCTCGAAAATCAAATCAATTTTTATGGTCAGATAAGAAATGATATTTCTTATCTTGGAGGCTCTAAAAAATACAGTTTTTTGTATCAGAATGAGACAAAAAAAATATTACAAATAACATCTTAAATGAGTATTCAACAATCTGAATTAATCTTAAATCCTGATGGAAGTATTTATCATTTAAATTTAAGACCAGAAAATATAGCCACGGATATTATTTTTGTTGGCGACCAAGATAGAGTAGATAAAATCTCTAAACACTTTGATTCTATTGAATTCACCACTCAAAAACGGGAATTTAAAACCACAACAGGAACTTATAAAAAAAAGCAGTTTTCAGTTATCTCGACAGGAATTGGACCAGATAATATAGACATTGTTTTAAACGAATTAGATGCTTTAGTAAATATAGATTTAGAAACAAGGCTACCAAAAGAAAATATAACTTCTCTGAATATAACTAGAATTGGGACTTCTGGTTCTTTGCAGGCCGATATACCTGTAGATTCTTTTGTGGTAAGTTCTCATGGATTAGATTTAAATGGATTACTTCACTCCTATCAAATTGATGAAATTTCAAATTTAGAAATCGAAAATGCTTTTATAGCACATACAAATTGGAGTTCTAAAAAAGCCCATCCTTTAGTAATTACAAATTCTAGTGAATTAGAAGCTAAAATTATTTCAGAAAAAACATTTCAAGGAATTACTGCGACTGCAGGTGGCTTTTATGGACCTCAAGGAAGAGTGTTAAGGTTAGCGATTCAAGATTCTGAATTAAACCATAAAATAGATAGCTTTCATTTTAAAGGAAATAGAATTACCAATTTAGAAATGGAAACTTCGGCAATTTATGGTTTGTCTAAATTGCTAGGTCATAAAGCTTGTTCGATTAACGCAATTATTGCGAATAGAACTAATGGTACTTTTAGTGAAAACCCTGGTAAAGTTGTAGCCGATTTAATAGAATATACCCTTGAGAAATTAGTTGAGTAAATGACAAACTTAAAAGTGGGTGGCGTTCCAGAGCATTTTAACTATCCTTGGTATATCACCTTAAAAAATAAAGAATATAACAAGCAGAATATAAACCTACGTTGGCAAGATTTTCCAGGAGGAACTGGAGAAATGTGTGCTGCCCTGCGTTCTGGAGAAGTTGACATTGCTATTGTATTAACAGAAGGAATTATTAAAGATATTGCGGAAGGAAATCCTTCTAAAATTGTGCAGACCTATGTAGAAACACCTTTGATTTGGGGAATTCATGTGAGTGCAAAATCATCTTTCAAAAAAATTGAAGACTTAGAAAATGCCACAATTGCCATTAGTAGGTTCGGTTCTGGTTCTCATTTAATGGCTATTGTAAATGCGTACAACCAAGGCTGGGATGTAACCAAATTAAATTTTAAAGTAGTCGATAATTTACAAGGAGGAATCAATGCACTTACCAATGGTGAAGCTGATTATTTTATGTGGGAACATTTCACCACCAAACCATTAGTAGATCGAGGAGTTTTTATAAGAATTGATGACTGCCCAACTCCTTGGCCCTGTTTTGTTGTAGCGGTTAGAAACGAAGTTTTAGAAAATAATTTTGAGGAAGTAAAAAAGGTATTAGATATTATAAATGGCGAAACAAAAGACTTTAAAAAGAGAAATACTATCGATGAAACCTTAGCGAAAAGATATGAACAACAATTGGAGGACATTCAAGAATGGTTAAAAATCACAAAATGGAATGATGGTAAACCCATTACTAAAAACTTAATTACACGTATACAAAATAAAATGATACAACTTAACGTTATGAAAGAAAAGCAAATATCAGGCAATTTCATAAAAAATATGTACATTTAGCCTGTAAAATTTTTACCATGAAAAAAACAGTATTTATTATAGTCTGTATTTTAGGAATTTTTTGTCTTTTATCTTGCCGAAGTACATCACAGCCTTGTGGTTTGGCAGATACTTCAATAAATAATCAAACAACATTAAAACAGGTAGATTTATTATAATCTCTCTATTTCTTGATTCAAACTCAATGAATCCGCTTTTTTGCGGATTTTTTTTATGTCTATAACGAATTCTCATCCATAACATTAAGGTTCCTTGAGCTAAACTTTTACATAAGTATTATTTTTTTTTCATTATTACTTTACCCTAATAAAACATTAAGGCATTAAGAGTGACAAACTATATGCCTTATGTATATGTAAAATAATTCGAAATTCAAAAAACTCTATAACATTATATATAAAAATACTATATACCATTCAAGGTGCTGGAAATACTCATTTAACAAAAGCTAAAGAGGTTATCCCTGTTCTACAACACAAAGGAGAGTTCTATATTTTAGTTAGCGGAAATGAGAATAATTTAGAATTAGGTTTCTATATAAAATACAAGTTAAATGTTAAAGTTTTACATTAAATAAAAATAGTGGTATTGATTTTATTTAGAGTTATAAAAGATAAAATTAGTGAATTTTTATAGAGAAATTAAAAACCTTCTTGTAAAAAATTACGATTTAATTATCAATAATTTTATACTCGTTTTTACTTGGATAGCAAAACTACATGATATAAATATTTTTCTTTATGTCATTAAAATGGAGTGTTCGATAATGTGTCACCAAAAGCTGGAATAATTAATGTAGAAAAGCTTATTTAAAAATATTATGTCCCAACAAAAGTATGTTTTGGATCTCATTTTAATAGTTATACAATATATACTTCTATAATCAGGATAAAACAAGAAACCAAGGTGCTAAAAATAAGAGACACTTTACGCTTTATCTACCTGTGTATCACCATGAAATAATAGTTAAAATCCCTGTTTTAAAATGACCTATTTTATCAAAAACATTAACAAATTAATATTCCAAAAAAATATCACTATTTCCCATATAAATGAATTCGATTATATAAAAAGTATGGCAGCTTCGAGTGACGCGCTCTTTCCAAAAGAATTAAAGACACCAGTTAAGCATTTTTTTTCAAGAAAAGCCTGATGGTAATCGCCGTTAAACATCAGTATGAACAACAATGTAATGCTCATTCTTTAAAAGAAATGAAGGTTCATACTATTAAAAAATTGAATAAAAGACAAGTTCCAAAAATTATAGAATGGATTCATTCTAGTAACATTATTGATTTAAATTATCCTGATATCACAGAAGATATTTTATTACCTTATTGCAACTCGCCAATAGGACCTACCATTTTATTGTAGTTTTCTGTAAATTTTGTAAAACCTTATTAGTACTAGAAAAATGTTTACTTCCAAACCAGCCTCTCCAAGCTCCTAATGGCGAAGGATGTGGGGCTGTAAAAATAGTGTGTTTTTCAATATTTATTAATTTTGTTTTACTTTCTGCAAATTTTCCCCAAAATAAAAAGACAACATTTTCTTTTTCTTCTGAAATCATTCTGATGACTTCATCGGTAAAGGTTTCCCATCCCTTTTTTTGGTGACTTCCAGCTTCATGAGCTCTTACGGTTAAAGTTGCATTCAATAATAAAACTCCTTGTTTTGCCCATTTTTCTAAATTTCCGCTTTGTGGATATTCATTGCCTAAATCTGAAGAAATCTCTTTAAAAATATTGTTTAAAGAAGGTGGAATTTTAATGCCATCTTTTACAGAAAAACACAAACCATTCGCCTGATTTTCTCCATGATAAGGATCTTGACCAATAATAACTACTTTTAAATCACTAAAAGAACAGAAGTCAAACGCAGCAAATATATCTTCTTTTTTAGGGAAACATTGATGTTTTTTATATTCTAATTCTACAAAATTGATTAAATGTTTATAATATGATTTATCAAACTCGCACTGTAAAATATTTTCCCAACTAACAGCCTTTTTTAGCGTCATTGTTTCTTATTTTTGTTACTAAGTTAAAAATACTCAAGATGTCTACTTGAGCCTATTAGAAGATTGGTTTTTATTTATTTTTACGAAATAGAACTAACAACCCTTAACATAACAAAATTACGAATTTGAGCACTAATATTTCAGAAAAAACATTACAAGATTTAGAATTTTCGACTGTTTTACAGCATATTTCAGAGCATTGTATATCTGGTTTAGGAAAAGAAAACGTGCGCGAAATTCATCCGATCAGTGGTAGAAAACAGCTATTCATAGAGCTGCATTTGGTAAATGAATATGTATCTTCTTTTCAAAGTGAAAACAGAGTACCAAATCACGGTTTTGATAATGTTACAGATAGTATAAAACATTTAGCAATAGAAAATAGTTTTATAGAAACAGAAGCTTTTTTAAAAATAGCAACTACATCTCTAACAGTAAATGAATTAATTAAATTTTTTAAAAAATTTCAAATTCAGTTTCCTACTTTCTATGATCTTTCTCAAAAAATAGAATTTACAACGTATGTAGATGATGAAATTAAAAAAATTATTGATATTTCTGGTGAAGTAAAGAATAATGCATCTTCTGTTTTAAAACAAATTAGGAGAGACATTAATAATATTCGTGGTAAAATTGGTGCAAGTTTTTCAAGTGCATTATCAAAATCTATTGCTGCTGGTTATTTAGATGATATTAAAGAAACAATTGTAGATAATCAGCGTGTTTTGGCAGTTTCTGCAATGCATAGACGGAAAATTGCGGGCAGTTTATTAGGGTCGTCAAAATCTGGTAATATTGTTTATATAGCGCCGCAAGCAACACTTGCCTACAGTAGAGAATTTCAGAATTTAGTGTATGAAGAGAAACAGGAAGTTATTAAAATACTGCGAACTTTAGCTGAGACCATTCGTCCTTTTACATCACTTTTAGAAGAATATTTATCTTTTTTAGTACATATAGATGCAGTGAGTGCAAAAGCAAAATATGCAAGAGAAATGAATGCTGTTTTACCTTTAATTACAAAGGAAAAAAGAGTGTTTTTTAAAAATGCTGTACATCCAATTTTGTGGAGAAAAAATAATGCGCAAAATTTAGAAACTATTTCACAATCTATAGAACTGAATGAAAAACAACAAATTATTGTTATTTCTGGTCCAAATGCTGGTGGAAAAAGTATCACCTTAAAAACCATTGGTTTATTGCAATTGATGTTACAAAGTGGAATTTTGATTCCTGTGGATGAGCGAAGTCAAACCTATATTTTTGATTTTATTTTAACAGACATTGGAGATAATCAATCTATTGAAAATCAATTAAGTACATATAGTTATCGCTTAAAAAATATGCGTTATTTTTTGCGCAGATGTAATGAAAAAACACTTTTTTTAATTGATGAGTTCGGAACAGGATCAGATCCTGAATTGGGTGGCGCTTTGGCAGAAATTTTTTTGGAAGAGTTTTATGAAAAAAAAGCTTTCGGAATAATAACTACCCACTACTCCAATTTAAAAGTATTAGCAAACGAACTAGAGAATGTTACCAATGCAAATATGCAATTTGATGAGCGCAGTTTAGAACCATTGTATAAATTGTTTATAGGGCAAGCCGGAAGTTCTTTTACATTTGAAGTGGCACAAAAAAACGGAATCCCATTTAGTATCATTAATAAAGCGAAAAAACGCGTAGACACTGAAAAAGTACGTTTAGATAGAACCATTTCTAAATTGCAAAAAGAAAGAACCAAATTGCAAAAAAACTCTGATAATTTAGAAAAACAAAAATCCAAAGGACAAGAGCATTTAGAAAGTTTACAAGAAAAGGAAGAAAAAATTCAGTTAAAATTAGCAGGGTTTCAAGAGTTGTATGACAATAACCAGAGGATGCTTTCTTTGGGAAGAAAAATAAACGAATTTCTAAACAAATACTTTCAAAATAATAATAAGAAAGAGTTGAATACCAATTTTAATAAATGGGTTGTTGATGAAAAGGTGAAATATGCTAAAAAAAATCCTTTAAACCCAAAAACAAAGTCACAGAAGCAAAAATCAAATGTAGTTGAAAAACAAATGCAAGAAGTGATTAAACAAGTAGAAAAAGAGGTTTTAGAAAAAGTAGTTGAAGTACGGAAAGAAAAGAAAAAAGAAGAAGTGAAAATTGCTAAAGAAAAAGCAACTTACATTTATAAAATAAATGACAAAGTGCGAATTATAGATTCTAATTCTGTGGGCACAATTGATAAAATTGACAAAAAAAGTATCACCATTAATTACGGCATTTTTACAACAAAAACTTCTTTAGAAAAAATAGAATTAGTTCAAAAAGCAAAATAGTTTTTTATGAAGTATAAGATGATCTAATATCTTAAAAAAAAGATAACATTTTAAACCTATTAGTTCAAAGAGATTATTACTTATATGTCTTTAGTCTATAAATTCTAATACCGCTGTAGAACACCAATATAAAAAACAACGAAAAGAAAATTATTTGTCTTTTCTTTAATATCAGCCCCATTGTCTCCTTTTCCTTCAGAAACACATCTAATTTTAAAACTGTTTATAGTTAATACAAAAGAGTCTCATACTCTTATAAGAGATTTATCTAATGTAATTATTCCTGCGACAAATATCAAAACTAGTTATATTTTAAAGTCAACGAAATGAGAAAAATTCTTCAATTTATCAAGTAATTTAGCTGATACTGGTTTACGTCTAAGAAACCAAGACAACTAAGACAATCAAATGAAATCAACGCCATTGAATACCCGCTGAAACCTTTTAGTTCCTTTCTATATTATTTATATAAAGTCTGCAGTCCTATTCATTCTTTCATCTTTTCTTAATTTTAGTTAAATAGTGTTAAGAATATATTAAAGTGTATTTTTTCTGAAACGTTTATTAATTACGAACGTCTATCTGTTATATATATTTAACTTAAAACAATTATTATGAAAAAATTAAAATCATTCGTCACCATTTTAGCTATTAGTTTATCAACCGTTTTTTCGGCAAATGCAACCGAAACAGAACCTTCAAAAACAGAAGAACTTAGAACTGAAATTGTATCGATTCTTGGAAACAAGATTTCAATTGAAGTACAAACACAAAGTACAGCCGAAATTTCTTTTATTATTAACAATGAAAATGAAATTGTTATTATTTCTGTTTATTCTGATATTACCGAACTAAATGCTTTTATTAAGAAAAAATTGAATTACAAAAAAGTTGAGGTAAGAGGGACAAACAAAGGGAAAATCTATAAAATACCTTTAAGAATTAATACCAAATAAATTTAACAACCAATTGATTAGTTGTTGCCCAATTTTAGTTCTAAACTAAGTTGGGCATTTTTTATTAAATAAAAAAACTCCTGAATTTCTTCAGGAGTTTCAACAACAAAATATTTTATTTTAAACGTTTTGCTTTTTAATTAAATTTAAAGCAGAACCTTCATTATACCATTCTATTTGACCTTTATTATAGGTATGATTTGCAATAATAGTGTCTTTAGTTCCATCAGCATGAATAACCTTTAATGTTAAAGGTTTTCCTGGAGCAAATTCATTTAAATCTGCAAAGTTAAACGTATCATCTTCTTGAATTAGATCGTAATCAGCTTCATTAGCAAATGTTAGACCTAACATTCCTTGTTTCTTTAGATTTGTTTCATGAATTCTAGCAAAAGATTTTACAATAACAGCGGCAACTCCTAAATGACGAGGCTCCATCGCTGCATGCTCTCTAGAAGAGCCTTCACCATAATTATGATCTCCAACTACAATTGTTTTAACTCCTGCAGCTTTGTAAGCTCTTGCAGTATCGGGTACACCTCCAAATTCTCCTGTTAATTGGTTTTTAACAAAATTTGTTTTCATACCATACGCATTCACAGCTCCAATTAAACAGTTATTAGATATATTATCTAAATGACCTCTATAACGTAACCATGGTCCTGCCATAGAAATATGATCTGTAGTACATTTACCATGCGCCTTTATTAATAACTTCACTCCAGATAAATCATTTCCTAAAGGAGTAAAAGGTGTTAATAACTCTAATCTTTCAGAATCTGGATTGACGTTAATATCAACTCCACTTCCATCTTCTTCTGGCGCTAAATAGCCATCATCCTTTACTTCAAAACCTTTTGGAGGCAATTCCCATCCAGTTGGTTCATCTAACATTACTTCTTCTCCGTTTGTGTTGATTAATTTATCCGTCATCGGATTAAAATCTAAACGACCTGCAATCGCAACTGCAGCAACCATTTCTGGTGATGCAACAAAAGCATGTGTATTTGGATTACCATCTGCACGTTTTGCGAAATTTCTATTGAAAGAATGAATTATTGAATTCTTAGGTGCATTTTTAGGATCGTCATAACGAGCCCATTGACCAATACAAGGTCCGCAAGCATTTGTAAATATTTTAGCATCTAATTTTTCAAAAATGCCTATAATACCATCTCTATCTGCTGTATATCTAACTTTTTCAGAACCTGGATTAATTCCTAGTTCTGACTTCATTTTTAAACCTTTATCAATAGCTTGTTGTGCAATTGATGAAGCTCTCGATAAATCTTCATAAGAAGAGTTTGTACAAGAACCGATTAATCCCCATTCTACCTTTAATGGCCAATCATTTTTGTTAGCGGCATTCGTCATGTCCGATCCAACATTTGTCGATAAATCTGGCGTAAAAGGTCCGTTTAATAATGGGCTTAATTCTGATAAGTTAATTTCAATAACTTGATCGAAATATTGTTCTGGATTTGCATATACTTCTGCATCACCTGTTAAATAATCTTTTACTTTATTTGCAGCATCTGCAACATCACTTCTATCTGTAGCACGTAAATAACGTTCCATAGATTCGTCATAACCAAAAGTAGAAGTTGTTGCTCCTATTTCTGCTCCCATATTACAAATTGTACCTTTACCGGTACAAGACATTCCTATTGCACCTTCACCAAAATATTCTACAATAGCGCCTGTTCCTCCTTTTGCAGAAACAATGCTAGCTACTTTTAAAATAACATCTTTTGGTGCAGTCCAGCCAGAAAGCTTACCAGTTAATTTTACTCCGATTAGTTTTGGAAACTTTAATTCCCAAGCCATACCTGCCATAACATCTACAGCATCTGCTCCACCAACTCCAATAGCAATCATACCTAATCCACCAGCATTTACTGTATGTGAATCTGTACCAATCATCATTCCTCCTGGAAATGCGTAATTTTCTAAAACTACCTGATGTATAATTCCTGCTCCAGGCTTCCAAAAACCTAACCCATATTTATTTGAAACACTTTCTAAAAAGTTAAAAACTTCATTACTAGTATTTAAAGCTGATTGTAAATCTGTACCTGCCCCGTTTTTAGCTTGAATTAAATGATCGCAGTGAGTAGTTGTAGGAACTGCTACTTTACTTTTTCCTGCTTGCATAAATTGCAATAATGCCATTTGTGCAGTAGCATCTTGTAAAGCAATTCTGTCTGGTGCAAAGTCTACATAGTCTTTTCCTCTAACAAATGCTTTTTCAGAGTTACCATTCCATAAATGAGAATATAAAATTTTCTCAGCAAGGGTTAATGGTTTACCTGTAATTTCACGAGCAGCATCTACACGCTCTTTCATGGAAGCGTATACTTGCTTAATCATATCAATATCAAAAGCCATATTATATATAAATTTTAAGAGTTTTATAAAACAAATCTACAGTAATAAAATCAATTTTAAACTATAAATAATAGATTGCAGTAATTTATGAATAAATAAAAGTTATTTTCAATAACACTGATTTTAATTTAATGAAAAATGATATTTTAAAGTTTTTTTTATGAAAATCGTAAAATAAAAGTAAAAAGCAGACTTGTAAGCCGAATTCTGTACCTTAAAATAAGGTTCTTATCATTTATCTAGTTCTAAAATTACTCTTAGAATCTATCTGCCTACCCTTTAGAATCGAGCGAGTAGCTCTCAAGCTCTAATTTACATGGCATTGCACCTCATAGAGTTTACCTGGTTTCACTACAGCCGAACTGTACTTGCTTTCTGTTGCACTTGTCCTCAACTTACG